>LNFM01000178.1_pt1 | contig 172453 bp, 154 predicted proteins | sample 596031 | NCBI WGS metagenome assembly LNFM01 (sample SAMN04254537, study PRJNA301005) | activated carbon metagenome | isolation source: dual media filters at the Ann Arbor, Michigan drinking water treatment plant | place: USA: Ann Arbor | reverse complement strand
TACTCCTTGAAGATCACGGTCTGGCCGTCCGGCTTATCGGCGTCGATGCGCGTGAACGTGCCGTAGGCCGTGCATGTTCCGCCCTGGCCCGCACCCTGCCCACCCTTCGTCGCCACAGGGCTGAACGATGCGACGGTACAGAGCCGTGTGTTCATGCACATAAGCAGGCAGCCTAGCGGCGCGTCCGCTGGACCCGTCTTGAGCGTCTCGCCACCAACAACAGCCGCGTACGTGCGTGTCTTGTAGCCGAAACGCAGGTTCGCAACCTCCGACTTCACGGCAGCCGCTTTCGGCGCCGGAGCCGGGGCAGCGCTCTTTGGCGCTTCAGGCGCTGTACCCTGATCGTAAGCGACGGGCAGCGACAGGGCGAGATTGCTGTGAATGCCCGAGCGCCAGCGCGTGTCGACCGTGCGCTTGTTGACGGCGCTGAACATCTGGCAGGCGCTCTTCAGGGGCGGCATGCCCCCATACTGGTAGCCGACACAGCCAATCGTCTCATCACACGATTTGCGGCAGGCCTCGACATCGTCAGAAGGCACCGTGGCGATGACGTCGCCATCGAGACGCGTGTGGACACGGAAGGCATAGCTCTGCGGCGTCGCCGACGGGGGCGCGGGCGGCTTTACGGCGGCGGCCGCACGTGGCGCCGGCTGCGGTGCTGGTGTTGCCTGCGGGGGCAGTGCCGGCTGTGGCGTCGGCGTCGGCTGTGGCACGGCGAAAGCCGGCGGATTGACGGGCGGCGCCGCGCGGGCTGAAGGTGCCGGCGCTGGCGGCAGCGGTTCAGGCCGTCCGCGCACGGGTCCTGCACCATCGTTCCAGCCCAGCGAGACAATCTGGACGCGTTGGTCGCGTGGCGGATGCGTATCCGTCCCCGCACCTGATCCGATCGCGCCAACTGCAGCGATGGCTTCATCATGAGTCGCGCCCATACGGCCGAGGATGAAGCCGGCGTAGCGATCCGCCTCGAGTTCGACGCGATGGTTCTGGCCGGCAAAATCCAGATGCCCGGCAATGTGATGACCGACCTCATGCGCAATGACGAACACGAGAGACCAGTATTTCTGGGTTTTCGCGCCGAGTTCGCGCATGAACGTCGAGTTGTAGAAGATGTAGCGCTGGCCATCTTCGCCGATTTGCGCCTCGGCGTTCGCCGTCTCGGCACTCGCCCGCACCTGGATGCGGTCGGCGACGCCGGGGATGCCGGTCGCTGCGAGGATCTCGCGGAAGGTCGTGGACGCCTCTCGGTCGGATTCGAAGCTCCGCCGGATGCGCGGTGCCGTCGGGCCGTGCAAACCCCTGAGCTTGTTGCCGCCCGCCTCGTGATCGATAATGAACTGCGCATCAGCCGGGCCGGCCATGGCGATCAACGCCAGACCGGCTGCCAGTGCGCTCCAGAAGCGCGATCGCATGGCACCCCCAACTGTCCAGACCCCGACTTGGGTGCGGAATTTACCTAATCCACGTGCGCCTGGCTAGCCTTCACGGCGTGTCGGCGAGCCGCGCACAGCGCTATTGTCGAGCATCAGGGCGCCGCTTAGGGTGCGACCAACATTGAAGAAAACAGGAAACGCCGACCGCGCGCCGGACGCCGCGCCCTGAAACGGCCGCGGTTTGTCGACCGTAGGCAGAGCTGAGCATTTCTATGAACAGAGAGGAAGTCATGGCATTCGACGCGAATCGCGAGGACATGATCATCGGCGTCGTCGGCACCGGAACCATGGGCCGCGGGATCGTGCAGGTATCGGCCCAGGGCGGGATGCGCGTCATCGCCTATGACGAGAAGCCGGGCGCGGCCGAGGCAGCCAAGGAGTTCATTGCCAAGTTGCTCGCCTCGCAGGTCGAGAAGGGCCGGATGCCGGCCGCGGACATGGAGGCCGCGCTCAACCGCATCACGGTCTCGACGGACCTCAAGGACATGGGCAAGGCCCACTGCGTCGTCGAAGCCATCTTCGAGCGGCTCGACATCAAGCAGGAGATGTTTGCTCGCCTCGACGAGATCTGTGGCCCCGAGACCATCATCGCGACGAATACCTCGTCGCTTCCCGTCACCGCGATCGCGTCCAAGTCCAAGCACGCCGGCCGCATCGGCGGCATGCACTTCTTCAATCCCGTGCCGCTCATGAAGCTCGTCGAGATCATTCCGGGCCTCAAGACCGAGTCCTGGGTGACGGATGCGCTCATGACCATCGGCCGGCGCATGACGCGCGAGCCCGTGCTCTGCGTCGACAGCCCCGGCTTCCTCGTCAATCACATCGGCCGCGGTATGGGGCCGGAATGCCAGCGCATTCTCATCGAGGACATCGCGACCTTCTATGAGATCGACCGCATCATGACGGGCGCGCCGGGCTTCCGCATGGGACCGTTCACGCTCTCCGACCTCGTCGGCATCGACATCGGATCGGCGGCCATGGAGTCCATGTATCAGCAGTTCTATCAGGAGCCGGCTTACGCGCCCTCGCCCCTCATGTCCCTGCGCGCAGCCGGTGGCCTGCTCGGCCAGAAGACCGGCCAGGGCTGGTACAAGTACGAAGGCGGCAAGAAGGTCGAACCCGACGCGCGGCCGACGCCAGCGATCCTACCGAAATCCGTCTGGGTGCGCCCGAGTGATCATAACAAGGATCTGCAGGCGCCTTTCCTCGACTATCTCAAGAGCACCGGTGTCGAGATCGAGACCGAAAGCGAGCCGAGCGACGAGGCGCTGATCATTATCACGCCCGTCGGCTACGACTTGACCACGGCCGTCGCCGAACTCCATCTCGACGGCGCGCGCACGGTGGCGGTCGATCTGCTGTTCGGCCTCAAGGGGCCGCGCACCGTGATGGTCTCGCCGGCGACCGACCCCAAGTTCCGCGATCAGGCGCACGCGCTCATGGCGCAGGATGGCCAGACGGCCATCGTCATCAACGACAGCCCCGGCTTCGTCGCCCAGCGCGCCGTCGCCGCACTCGTCAATGTCGGCTGCAATATTGCCCAGCGCGCCGTCGGCGTTCCCGCAGACATCGACAAGGGCGCCAAGCTCGGGCTCGGTTATCCCTTCGGTCCCATCGAGTGGGGCGATCGCATCGGTCCGGGGCGCGTTTGCTTCATCCTCGAACGACTCTTCGAGTTCTATCGCGACCCGCGCTACAAGCCCTCGCCTTGGCTCAAGCGCCGCGTCATGCTCGGCTTGCCGCTCTCGACGCCGGAAGGACTTGTGCGGCACTGACGTTTCGTACGGCGGCTCGATGGGCCGCCGCATCAATTTCTGCCTCATGGATCGCGGCCTGGGCAGAAGCACGGCAAATCAACAACCGCGTAATCCGAGGAAAGCCCATCGATGTCGTTCGAGCGCCTCTTCAATCCCAATGCCATTGCCGTTATCGGCGCTTCGAGCGATCTCTCGCGCATCAGCGGCCAACCCATTGTCGCGCTCAAAGGTGCGGGCTTTCCGCGCCCCATTCATCTGGTCAATCCGAAGTACGACGAGTTGCATGGCCTGAGATGCTACCCGAGTGCAGCGGCCATCGGATTGCCCGTCGATCTGGCGCTGGTTGCCGTGCCGGCGAAAGGCGTACCGGACGCCATCCGCGATTGCGGCAAGGCCGGCATTCCCTATGCGATCGTGCTGACGGCGGGATTCCGCGAAGGCGGACCCGAAGGCCGCAAACTCGAGGACGAGCTGCTTCGCGCCGCGCGCGAGAGCGGTGTGCGCGTCATCGGACCGAACTGCCAGGGCGCGCTCTCTGTCCCATCGCGCATGTGGTGCGTTTTCGGCAGCGTGAGCCAGGAGACGCAGCTTCGCGAAGGCCCGGTTTCATGCGCCTTTCAGTCGGGCGGTTTTGGGTATGCCGTCGTAAACATGGCCGAGGCGCAGGGTCTCGGTTTCCGGCACGTCGTGTCGACGGGCAACGAGACCGACATCACCATGCCGGAGCTGCTCGGCGAATTCCTGGACGATCCCGGCACGAAGCTCGCCTTTGCCTACATGGAAGGCACGCCGAATGCGCGCAGCCTGCTCGATCTCGGTCGCAAGTCGCTGGAGACGGGAAAGCCCGTATTCATCTGGAAAGGCGCGCAGACCGAGAGCGGCACCAAGGCGGCCGCGTCGCATACCGCAAACATGACGGGCAACTACGATCTTTATCGCGCGGCCTTCCGCCAGTCGGGCCTCATCGAGGTACAGGACGTCGAGGAGATCGTGGATGTCGCCAAGCTCGCGCTGCAGGGACGGCTCCCCAAGGGACGCAATATCGGCGTGCTCTCGATCTCCGGCGGCTCGGGCATCGTGTTCGCCGACCGCGCCGTGAAGGATGGCCTGACGCTGCCGAGCTTCTCGCAGCGCTCGGTCGATGCGCTGAAGGCGATCATTCCGAGCTTCGGTGCAGCCGATAATCCCGCCGACACGACGGCCGGCGTATTCAATGATCCCGGTCTCTTCACGAAGGCCCTCGACATCATTCTCGAAGATCCGGCCATCGATCAGCTTTCGATACTGCTGGCATCGGTCGGTGGCAAGGCTGCGATGCTCGCCGCTCAGGCCATCGTCGCGGCTTCGGCAAAGACCGACAAACCCGTGCATGTCGCCTGGTCCGGTCGTCGCGAGAAGTCCGAAGAAACCTGGCAGATGTTCCATGACGCCGGCGTCCCGCACATGGCCTCGCCCATACGGCTCGCGCACGCCGCGGCCGTGCTCGCGCGTTATGCTGAGGACCGCCGGCGCCTGCTGCCGCGCGTCGTGCCGAGCGTCGCGATGCCGGCAGGGCTGGAATTGCCGAGCGGAGCGGTCACACTTTCCGAGATCGAGAGCAAGGCGATTCTGTCACGCTTTGGTGTGCCGACGACGAGCGAAGTCATGGTGCCGCCAGGCGGCGACTTTACGAAGCTTACCGCGAAGCTCGCCGGACCATTCGCGGTGAAGATCGTCTCTCGCGACATCGCGCACAAGACCGAAGCAGGCGGCGTTCGTCTCAAAGTCGCTGCCGCCGATCTGCCCAAGGTGGCCGGCGAGATTATTGCGAGCGCCAAGAACTACAAGCCGGACGCCGTGATCGACGGCGTGCTCGTCAGCGAGATGGCTTCGGGCGTCGAAGCGCTCATCGGTGTCGTGAATGACGAAGGCTTCGGCCCGACCGTCGCGCTCGGTCTCGGTGGCGTGCTCACCGAAGTGCTGAAGGATGTGACCTTTCGCATCGCGCCGTTCGATATCGAGACTGCGCGCGACATGATCGCGGAGCTGCGCGGCGCCAAACTCTTCGACGGCTATCGCGGTAGCCCGCCCGCCGACAGGGAGGCGCTCGCGGCCATGCTCGTCGAGGTCTCGCGGATGGCAGCCGCCCTCGGCGATCGCGTCAAGGAAATGGACATCAATCCGGTATTCGTGCGGCCCAAAGGCGAGGGCTGCGTCGCTGCCGACGCGCTGATCGTTCTCAGATAAGAACTAGGAGAAACGCCATGGATCTCGGCATTGCGGGGAAGACCGCGCTCGTCACGGGCGCCAGCATGGGCATTGGCCGCGGCATCGCCAAGGCACTCGCGGCGGAAGGTGTGCGGCTCGCACTCGTTGCGCGACGTCTCAATCTGCTCGAGGAAGTCGCAAGTGAGATCACGGCGTCGGGCGGCACCGCACCTGTCCTCATCCAGCAGGACATCATGGCCGAGGATGCCGCCGAGCAGATCGCAGGCAAGGCGCTCGCCGCACTCGGCTCGGTCAACATTCTGGTCAACAACGCCGGCGGCAGCCGTCACTTCGGCAAGGATGCCAAGGAAGAGCAGTGGACCGAGGCGCTCACGCTCAACTTCACGCGCCAGCGCCAGCTCACGCATCGCTTGCTCGATCAGATGATCGCGAACAAGTGGGGCCGCATCGTCAACATCACCGGCAAGTCCGAGCCCGATGGCGTGAACGGCGCGTTCGCCGCGAAGGCCGCCATGCACGCCTGGGCCAAGGGCCTTTCGCGCGAAGTTGGCAAGGCAGGCATCACCGTGAACTCGATCCCGCCCGGTCGCATCATGAGCGAGCAGATCCGCCGCAACTACACGCCCGAGTATCGCCAGTGGCAGGCGGACAACGAGATCCCAGTCGGCCGCTATGGCGAGCCCGAGGACATCGCGAACCTCGTCGCCTTTCTCGTCTCACCGCGCGCGGCGTACATCACCGGCGCCGTCATCCCCGTTGACGGCGGTCTGCGGCGGTATCAGTTTTAGCTATCGCGCGCCGAGCGAGCACTTCTCGGTTGACGGCACGCTCGTGGGGGTGTGGGCGTCGCGCAAGAGATTCCGCGCCATGGACGGCTCGGACGAGACGCCGTCGCATGGTGCCCGCCTCGATTGCTGGACGCCAAAACAACTAGCGCCCCGACGGGAAATACTCGTCACCGTGGCGATAGAAATCCGCCACGCGCCATCCTCGAAACGATAGGCTTGCGTGACGCGCAACGTACGCTCGAACTCGCGGCCATCGAGGCTGCGGACCATGTGCTCGAAGTCGGCGGTCATCGCCATAGTGCCATGTATTGTGGTCGAGACGTTCTCCAACCGGGTCAGACGCGCACGCACTCGACTTGTGACCCAGTCCAGTCGATGCCCGACTTCCGGCCAGCCCTTCTCCATGCCGCCCTGCGCGCCGAAGATCATGCTGTCCGGCTTGTGCGACCAGAGTGCCTTGAATGGTTCCGAATTGCCTTCGAGCTGCGCGGCAATAGCTTTCTCGAACTCGGCGCGGAATGCCGCGAACTTTGCTTCCAGCTCTGCCTGCTGCATGTCCACCTCCGGTTTCAACCACCTATGCCGCGCGATGCGAGAAAGCGCGGGTTCCTGACGCGCAGCTCCGCGATCAGGAGCGTGCGCAGGGCATCCGCGATGTCGCGCTCCTTGCCCTTGGGCAGCGTGCCAGCTCGGATGTCGCGCGCGAGCTGCGCCGTCGAGCCTTCACCTTCCTCGTAGAGACCATCGAGCAGCGTCCATTCGGCGGCTTCAACTTCCTCGGCGAGCGCGCGACGGGCGATCTCAAGTGCATTGGCGATCATGGCGCCGGCATAGCGTTGCTCTGGAGCGAGCGCCGGCAGTACCTCGGAGCGCAGCATCTCGGTTGCGAGATCGAGGAGTGCATCGGCATCGATGCGACGCGTCGTCATGGGATCGGCCTCCCGGCTTCGAGAGCAGCAATGGCTTCGAGCGCGTCGAATTCCATCTCGGCCGGCATGAGGCCGGTGAGCGCCAGCTCCAGCGAGCGCTCGCCGCCGGTGAGAAAGCGCTGGCCCTGCAGGAGCGCGATCGCGGCCCAGCGCGCCGCGCCGAGGATTTCCCAGAAGGCGAGCTCGGCTTCGTTGATGGGTGTGTCCGATATGGCGTTGTAACCTTCGAGCAGATCGGCGCGCGTGGTGATGCCGCCGGCCGCAAGCGAGTCATTGCCAAAGCGCCAGCAGCGCGCGCAGAACCAGCCGAGGTCCTCGCGCGGATCACCCCAGTGGCAGAACTCCCAATCGAGTATGCCCGTGAGGCGTCCGTCCTCGATCAGGTAGTTGCCCGTGCGGAAGTCGCCGTGCACGAGCGAGACAGGACGCGACGCGGGTTTGTGCGCGAGCAGCCAGGACAGTACATACTCAAGCGCAGGCCGAGGCTCGCTCGCCTTGTCGAGCGCGCGGCGCATTTCGGCAACGGCAGCACCAACAGCGTCGGGCTCCGGCAGCGGCAGAAACGTCAGTGTCTCTTGCGGCGGACGGATCGAATGAATGCGCGCAAGCTGGCCGCCTATCTCGCGCGCGAGGGCGGGACCATACTCGGCGAGCTTCGGATCACGCGTGATACGCCGCGCCTGCGCCGTGCCGGAGAGCAGACGCTGCACCGTGAAGGGCGCACCGATCACGCTCTTCTCCGCGCACTCGGCAATGGGCTCAGCCACCAGCACGTCTGCTGCGTGCGCTGCTTTGATGCAGGCAAACTCCCGCGGCCGATCGAGGCTCATGGGCAGTCGCGCGACCGCATCCGTCCGCAGGACCAGCGCCTGCGATCCGGCGCGCGGGCCACCTGAGATGGCGACGTCAATGCGCCAGTTCTCTTGCACGGCGCCGCCGGACAGGAGATCGGCCCGTGTGATCTCCGCGCGCTCGGCATCCACTGCCTGCGCGAGCCAGCGCTGCAGCGGATCGAGATTGGCCGGGTCGAGCGTACGGGGACGAGATGCAGCCATCGTCATTCGGTCGGCAGGAGGTGGCCGCCGTCCACGGTCAGCACGCTCCCAGTCATGAAGGAGCCTGCATCGGACGCGAGCAGCAGCAGCGGGCCATCCAGCTCGCCGAGCGATCCGAGCCGGCGCATGGGCACGTGCGCGATCATACGCTTGCCCGCTTCGGTCTCCCAGAACTCGTCATTGAGCTCGGTCGCGATGTAGCCCGGCGCAATGGCATTCACGCGAATGCGGTCGCGCGCCAGCTCCAGCGCCATATTGCGCGTGAGCGCGATAACGGCGGCCTTCGACGCGGAGTAGGCCGAGAGTGTCTTGATCGCGCCGAGGCCGACGATCGACGAGATATTGATGATCGATCCGCCCTTCCCCGCTGCCACCATGCGGCGCGCCGCCTCCTGCCCGACGTGAAATACGCCGTCGAGGTTCACGTCCATGATCTTGCGCCACTGCTCCTCGCGCATGCGCGTGAACCAGGCGGGGTCCGTGATGCCAGCGTTGTTGACGCAGATCGAGAGCGGCCCCAGCGCGGCCTCGCCCTCGGCGAACGCGCGCTCGACGTCCTTGCGGTCCGTCACGTCCATGGCAACGGCGTGTGCCGTACCGCCGGCCGCCGTGATCCGCGCCTTAAGGGCTTCGAGCCGGTCTGTCCGGCGCGCAGCGACGACAACTTTAGCGCCCGCGGCTGCGAGGATAGTGGCGAAATGCTCGCCTAGGCCCGAGGAGGCACCCGTTACGAGCGCCGTGCGTCCGGCCAGCGAGAAGAAATTGGATGACATGCAGTCTCCGACGTATGTCCCTGATAGGTCGCGGCCAATTCACCACTTCCCGGGCGGAGATGCAATTTTCAGAGCGCAGGGCTCAATCGCGCCTCTGGCGCGAGCAGGGCTGCCGCCCTTGCAACCCGCCCGGGGGACACCCCCGGAGCCCCCGCTCTTTTGAGACTTGGAGTTCGCCACGAGCGCGATCATCAATAAAATCGGGTGGGTCCGGGAGGATGTCCCTCCCGGCAGGGGTTCGGGGACTGGTCCCCGTCGCGCGGAACGCGCGAGGCTACATCCGATCGAGCGCATTCGGTATGTGCCGTGGCCAGCCGCGCCCCGCGACCAGCACGGCATCTAGCCCGACCTCGCGATCGAGGTAGCCGGGATGCCGCGAGAGCCAGTAGTCGGCGGCGCGGGCAATACGCGCGCCCTGAGCGGGCGTTAGCGCGGCTTGCGCCTCGGCGATCGTCGTGCGGCGCTTGACCTCGATGAAGGCAATACGATCACGGCGGGAGGCAATGATATCGACCTCGCCGTAGGGCGTGACGTGGCGACGAGCGATAATGCGATAACCCTTCGCGAGTAGAAGCGCGGATGCGATCCATTCCGCCCAACGACCGCGTCCGAGACGCCGGCGCCGCTCGATGAGACGGTCGCTGGCGCCGGGTGGGCTCATGCTTCGTCCTTGAGGCGGAGGCCGATCTGGTAGACGCGCGAGCGTGGCGCGCCGAGATCGTCTGTGACGAGGCGCACGGCATCGCGCAGGGTCGACGTGACAAGGGCCATGCGAAGTGCCGTCTCGATATCGGCATCGCTGACTTCGCGCGGCGGTGCCGGGCCGATGACGAGCACGATCTCGCCCTTTACTGGGTTGACACCGAGTTCCGCCGCCAGAACCACGGCCAATCCGCGCCGCACCTCCTCAAAGCGCTTGGTCAGCTCGCGGGCGACCACGACCTCGCGGTCTCCCATGGTCTCAGCAATGTCGGCGAGCGTGTCGGCGATGCGCGCCGGTGACTCGAAGAGAATGAGGCTGCTTGGAATGTCCGACAATGCCTCCAGCCGTGTCCGGCGGGCGGTCTGCTTGTTCGGCAGAAAGCCGCCGAAGAAGAAGCCGTCCGTCGGCAGCCCCGAGATTGCGAGGCCCGTCAGGATCGCCGAGGCACCAGGGAGGGCCGTGACCGGATGACCGGCAGCGATGGCCGCCCGCACGAGCTTGTAGCCCGGATCGGAAAGAAGGGGCGTGCCGGCATCTGAGATGAGTGCGATGGCGCGGCCCTCTGCCAGCTCGGCAATGACGCGCGCCAGCTCGGCATCCTCGTTGTGCTCGTGGAAGGCCCGTAGCGGGCGCTCTATGGCATACCGGGCGAGCAACGTGCGGCTAACGCGGGTGTCCTCGCAGAGGATAGCGTCGGCACGCGCGAGCGTGGTCACAGCGCGGATGGTCATGTCGCCGAGATTGCCGATGGGGGTCGCGACGACGTAGAGGCCGCCCGCGAGCGGCGTGGCCATCTCGCGCGCGGCCTGCTCGGCGAGAGCCGCCCCAATACGGGGCAGTAAAATGCTCGCATCCGGAGCTTCCGGCCCCCCGCCCTGGCGGTCGGAGGAGCTCATTTTGGACATGTCCGCCGCCTAAGCATGAGTTGCAGAAGCCGCCTTCGACGACAGTTCGTGGATGAGCCGACCGGAAAGCCTTGTTTCCGGCCGTTTCGGACTGAGTGTGGCGCATATGCCCTGTTATGGAAACCGGCAAGGGGCTATCGACTCATTAATGGCTTCTACGATCGCACAGCCCGCGTGGCTGCCGCGACGGCTTCGGGACTGTTCATGACCTATCGCCCACCTCGCCGTGCCGTGCTCCGCGCCGCTGCCATCGCAGCGACGTCGCTGGCACTGCCGAAGTTCCTGGCGGGGTGCTCGGGATCATCGGCGACGGGATCGCTCGCGAGCGGGGGAGCGACCGGATCGGCGCAGGACCCGGTGAAAGTCGGCCTCATCCTGCCAACCGGCACTGATGCGCAGACCGGCGCAATCGCAAAAGCCCTGCGGCAGGCGGCGGAGCTCGCACTTTTCGACCTGAACCAGCCCGGCCTGCAGCTCGTGGTCAAGGACGACCGCGGCAGCGAGGATGGTGCGCGAGCCGCAGTGGGCGAGGTCCTCTCCGTTGGCGCCGAGATCATTCTCGGTCCACTATTCTCACGGGCGACAGCCGCAGCGGCGCCCGCTGCACGCAAGGCAGGCGTGCCGATCATCAGCTTCTCGAATGACCGCACGGTCGCGGGCAACGGTGTCTATCTGTTAAGCTTCCTGCACGATCAGGAAGTGTCCCGCATCGTGGATTATGCCGCACGCCAAGGTCGCTCGCGCCTCGTCGCGCTGCTGCCGAAGGACGCCCTCGGCGATCAGCTCGAGCAAAGCCTGAAGGCCGCGACGGCGCGATCGGGCGTCACACTCGTTACCCTGCAGCGCTATGCCTTGAATACCAACGCCGTGCTCGAGCCCGCGCGAAGGGTGCACGAGGCGATCAAGAGTGCGCCGCCAGAAGCTCCCGTCGATGCGATGTTCCTGCCTGGCGGCGAAGATATTCTGCCCATGGTCGCGCCTTACATTCCCTATCTCGGGATCGATACCAAGCAGGTCCGCCTGCTCGGAACGGGCGGCTGGGATGCGCCCGGCATCTCGCGCGAGAAGAGCTTTGCCGGTGGCTGGTTCGCAGCCCCCGACCCCCGCGGCTGGAGCTCTTTCTCGGAGCGTTTTGCCAAGACCTACGGGGCGCCGCCGCCGCGCATCGCGAGCCTCGCTTACGATGCCGTCGGGGTTGCTGCCGCCTTCACGGGCGCCGCGCGCGGCGCCCGGTACAGCTCGGCCAATCTGACGCGGGCCAGCGGCTTCAGCGGCGTCGACGGCCGCTTCCGCCTGTCGGCCGGCGGCCTCGTCGAACGTGAGCTGGCGGTGCTCGAAGTGCGCCGGGAGGGCAATGCCGTCCTTGAGGCTGCACCGGGCGAGCCCGGGCGCCTCTATACCAGCGCGCTCGCCAAGAGCTGAGCCGTCCCCCCAAGTGATACCGTCAGATACCGTCCACAGATGGCCGTTCCGGGCATGGGCCTGCGTCTATTGGAGCGTTGACATACCCGGTCAACTCAATGAAAAGTCCGCGCCGCGACAGAGTTCCGCAGCTCGAAGGCTTGCCAGATGGTCGAACTGACGCTCCCGAAAAATTCCCGTGTCCGCCCCGGCAAGACCTGGAACAGAGCTGAAGGCAAAGGTACCTGGAAGGAATTCCGGATCTATCGCTGGAGCCCCGACGACAGCGAGAACCCGCGCCTCGATACGTACTACGTAGACCAGGCCAACTGCGGGCCCATGGTTCTCGACGCGCTGATCAAGATCAAGAACGAGATAGATCCCACGCTGATGAACATCGACGGCACGAACACGCTCGCCTGCCTAAAGGCGACGGCGGACATCTCCGGGCCCGTGAAGATCTATCCATTGCCACATCTGGAGGTCGTGAAGGATCTCGTGCCGGATCTCACGAACTTCTACGCCCAGCACAAATCCATCGAGCCGTGGCTGCAGACGACAACGCCAGAACCACCCGGCGAATGGCGCCAGGGCCGCGAGGACCGTGAGAAGCTCGACGGTCTCTACGAGTGCATTCTCTGCGCCTGCTGCTCGGCGTCCTGTCCGAGCTACTGGTGGAACTCGGACCGCTATCTCGGTCCGGCAATCCTGCTCCAGGCTTACCGTTGGGTCATCGACTCGCGTGACGAGGCGACGGGCGACCGTCTCGATAATCTCGAGGATCCCTTCCGCCTGTACCGCTGCCACACCATCCTCAACTGCTCCAAGGCCTGCCCCAAGGGCCTGAACCCGGCCAAGGCCATCGCCGAGCTGAAGAAGCTCATGGTCGAGCGACGGGTCTAGGACGCGGGTATCAGCGGCGGCGGGCAATATCCGCTTCGCCCCCCGGCGTTCCCTGGAGCGTCTGCCAGCTCGTCGCCATGTCGCTCTCCAGCGGCGGCGTGCCTGCCAGATTCCACGCCCCAGCAGCAAAGACATAGGCCAACAGCCACACCAGCAGCAGGCCAACGACGACGACGCCTGAGCCTTGAAGAGTTTGCGAGACGCTCGAATTTTCCGATGGTTTCTGCATTTCACGTCCTCCGGCCGCACGGAGCACCTATCCGCTCGCGGCAGCGCAGGAAGCGTGCATCCGAGGCGTCAGCACCTCATCAAGTGAGCGTCAGTGAGGAGGATTACTGCGCAGCGCGATACCGATGTCGCCGCTCTCTTCGGCTGCGATCTCGGTGCCGGGACCGACGATGATCGCGTATCCAAGCACGCCGATCAGGAGCAGCGTGGACACGAGAGCGCAGGCACTCTGCAGCAGCGGAGCAAATCCTTGGTCTGGTGAGGTCACGATCATCTCCAATTGCAGCCCGGCGCCCATCGCCTGCGACTGCCATTGGAAATCTGCGCGCCGACCGTCAGCTCCAGGTCATGAGATCGTCAGGGCCACATCAACTCGGGACGGCCGATTTTCGGCTTTCCATCTGCGGGAGATCAGCTGCTATCAGCCGCCGCGCGTGAAGCCATCCCGGCTCCATCCCTCGGTGCCAACGCCATTGTGGACGAAGAACAGTCCGTCCGGATCGACCTTCTGCTTGACCGCGAGGAGGCGCGGATAGTTGTCGCCCCAGTAGGACTCCTGCCACGCGTCGTCGAAGTAGTTGCTCTCGGAAACATAGGCACCGGCTAGGTGTTTCGGCACGACGCGATAGATCTCCGCCATGGCTCTCTCGACTGCCTCCGCACGCGACCTTGCCACTGTGAGATCCGGCGCGCGGCCGGGAATGCCGGGATAGGCCGGCTCGCCATTGCTTGCGATAATGACGAGCGCGCAGGCATCGAAAGCGACGGGATTTGTGGCTGTGTCCCTGGACCGCGCCAGGGCGGTGGCGGGCGCGCCTGCAAGGCCTTTGTTGAAGTGGAGACCGAGGCCCCAGTGCCGGGCTGCAGCATGGAGTGCGTCGACGAAGCGGGATTGCTGGTCCTTTTCCAGCAGGGCCGCCGGTAGCCATGCGGACTGGTACGCATTCAGGAATTGACCCGCCTCGCCCTGGTCGCCAGTCCAGAATACATTGTCCGGCGAGGCCCCGGGGCGGCTGTCGGTAATCACCAGACCGGGACCTTTCCTGAGCGTATCCGGATCCCAGAAGGCCAGCGCCGGCAGGGCCAGGATGGCCGGTGTGCCCTCCAGCTCGAGCCCAGGCGTGCGCCCGACCCAATCGAAAAACGGCTGCCAGACGGCACGCGCGCGCTCTTCGCTCAGGCCCTGGAAGACCATGGCGACGCGGAGCGTGCGGTTCGGGCGCAGGACGATCTGCTCGCCCCAGTGCGGATTGAAAAGGCTCTCCGCGTAAAAGCCGACGGCGCGCTCGATCAGCGCGCGAAAGGCTTGGTCGGTTGCGGCCCGCACGGTCGCGAAGCAGCCCCCGAAGAAGTCGGGCAGCTCGTGTGTTTCGAGCGTGAGCCGCGTGACGACGCCGAGGCTGCCGCCACCGCCACCCTTGAGGCCCCAAAAGAGATCAGCATTCCTGCAGGCGTTTGCGATGATCACCTTGCCATCTGCGGTGACGACTTCTGCCTCAAGCAGGCTGCCGGCGGCGATGCCGTAGTTTTTCGAGAAGCTGCCGAAGCCGCCACTCTGGATGAGGCCCGCAACGCCGACGGTGGCACATCCGCCACCCTGCACGTAGCGTCCGGCTCTGACCGTGACAGCATTGTAGACGTGCATCCAGATACAGCCGGCGCCGACGCTCACAGCCGGCCGCGGCGCGACGCGCCCCGCACAGCCATCGCCGACAAAGGCATCGTGCAGCTCGATAGCGTTCATGCGCCGCGTCCAGATGAGGAGTGAATCCGGCGCGTTGGAATTTCCGAAGTAGCTGTGGCCCCCACCCTTGACGACGAGGCGAAGCCGGTTCTCACGGGCAAAGTCGACGGCGGCAGCGACGTCCGCGGCAGTCTCTGCAGCGACGGCATAGACACTCGACTTCGTCGTCCAGGCTTCCGCCCAGCCGAGCGTCTGCGTGAGCGCAACATTGTCGCCGATGAAGTAAGGATTCTTCAGGTCCTTGAAGAGCTGAGCGCAGGCGGCGGCGGGCGTCTTGCCCGCGCACGCATCGAGCGGTGACTGCACCTCAATGAGCTCGCCTTTGAGTCGGCTGCGCAGGTCATTCCATGCTGACTTGGAAGGCCAGCCGGCGTCCGAGGGCCGCACTCGTCTAAAAACTTCAGGCGATGCGTTCGCACTTGTCTGCGCCCGCCCGGTCATGCCGCCCGTGGCCGCAATAAAGGGCAGCGCCCCCGCACTTTTTAGAAGATCGCGTCTACGCATCTTTGGTCCCGCCCTTTCTGCTGCCCTATGCAGCGAGATTGCGAGCCATCAGTCTAGCGTGCCATCGGCCGATCTGACGCTACCTGGGAGGTAATCGCGTGACCGCGATCCCCGACGGATCACGCCCCCTTCACAATAGGCAGGCCTTCGCGGTTGCCCCACTCCTGCCAGGAGCCGACGTAATTGCGCACGTGCGGATAGCCGAGCAGGCGCATGGCCAGATAGGCATGGGCCGAGCGGAAGCCGGTATTGCAGTAAACGGTGATCTTCTTGTCGGGGGTCGCACCGTGCGCCTCGAAGATGGCGCGGAGGTCGGTCGGAGATTTCAGGAGACCCGTTGCGTGGTCGTAGAGCGCTTCCCAATCGCAGTGCACGGCGCTCGGGATTGCGCCGCCGTGCTTGGCGCGGCGGTCGGCGCCGGTGAACTCCGCGAGACTGCGGTTGTCGAGGATGAGACTTTCCCGATTGTCGATGGCAGCGAGGATGCTCGAATAGGTCGCGACGCGCTCCGGCACAGCCTCGAAGACGAACTTGGCGGACGAGGGCGGCTTGCTCTCCCGCTCGAGCGGCAACCCCGCCCCGGTCCAGGCTTTGATGCCGCCATCGAGCACGTGTACGTTCCGGCAGCCAAGATACTCGGCGAACCAGAACGCGCGCGCCGCGCACATGTCGGTAAAGGCGCCGTAGAACACGATCGTGTCCGTCGACTTCACGCCGCGCCAGCCGAGCATGTTGGCCCACATGCGCGTGAAGGATGCGAGCGGTGCCGGGTCCGTGTCGTCGCAGTTGACGAAATAGGGATCGAAGTGGCGCGCGCCGGGGATGCGGCCCGCTGCAAAGGCCTCGGCCTGTCGCGTATCGACGATCGACAGACCGGGCGAACCGAGGGCAGCGTTGAGTTTCTCGGCCGACCAGAGCGCGTCGGGATTGGCCGCGCCACTTTGCTTGTCACTCATACTGCTGCTCAACCCAAGAGCGCCTTGATCTCGTCCTTGAGTGCCGGGGCAATGTCCGGCCGCGCGAGCGCATAGGCGACGTTGGCCGTGAGGAAGCCGAGCTTCGAGCCGGTGTCGTAGATCTTGCCGTCGAAGCGAACGGCAAAGAAGTTCTGACCCGGCGTGGCGGCAAGGCGGATCATGGCATCGGTGAGCTGGATCTCGTTACCGGCGCCCTTCTCCTGCTTCGCGAGCAGGTCGAAGATTTGGGGCTGCAGGATGTAGCGACCGGAGACGTGCAGGTTCGAGGGCGCCGTACCCTTCGGCGGCTTCTCGACCATGCTCGTGATCTTCGAGACCTTGGCCGCACGGTCCTCGACGCCGACAATGCCGTACATGTGCGTCTGGTCGTCCGGCACGGGCGCCACGGCGATTTGATTGCCGCCGTGCGCGTTGTAGGCCTCGATCATCTCGGCGAGGCATGGCTTGTCGGCATGATGCAGCATGTCGGGCAGCAGCACCGCGAAAGGCTCGTCGCCAACGATCTCGCGCGCGCACCACACGGCATGGCCGAGACCCAACGGCGCCTGCTGGCGCGTGAAGCTCGCCTGTCCCGCAGCGGGCAGCTCCGACATGAGCTGCTCGAGCTCGGCTTTCTTGCCGCGATCCGCGAGCGTTCGCTCGAGCTCGTACTGGCTGTCGAAATGATCCTCGATGACAGCTTTGTTACGCCCCGTCACGAACACGAAATGCTCGATACCCGCCGCCCGTGCTTCATCCACGACGTGTTGTATGACCGGCCGGTCGACGACGGTCAGCATCTCCTTTGGCACGGCTTTCGTCGCCGGGAGGAAGCGCGTACCAAGACCTGCAACGGGGAATACGGCCTTGCGGATGGGCTTAAGCGGGTTCGTCATTGGGAAGTAGCTCCGGGCGCGGGCCTACCGCGCAATTGGGTAACGATGGCCATTATTTAGCATCGACAGTATGAACAACGGCAACTAAGCCATTGGATACTGGTGCACTGACTATTTCCAGCTCATTTTCGTTCCATTGACTGAGAGGCCTCCGCATCGATGAGTATCCTCGTCACGGGTGGTGCCGGCTATATCGGCAGCCACATGGTTCTCGCGCTTGCCGATGCGGGCCAACCGGTCGTCGTCCTCGACAATCTGTCGACGGGCTTTCGATGGGCCATCGATTCGCGCGCAACGCTCATCGAGGGCGATACAGGGGATGACGCGCTGGTGGCGCGCCTCCTCAAGGATCACGCCGTCGATGCCATCATCCACTTTGCCGGCTCGATCGTCGTGCCGGAGTCGGTGACCGATCCACTCGGCTACTACCTCAACAACACCGTCAAATCCCGGGGCCTCATTGCCGCAGCTGTGGCGGCCGGCGTGGGCAAATTCATCTTCTCCTCAACCGCTGCCGTCTACGGCAATGTCGCCATGACGCCCGTGCCGGAAGAGGCCGACCTGCGACCCGTCTCGCCCTATGGCTCATCCAAGCTCATGACGGAAATCATGCTGGCGGATACGGCCCGCGCCCATCCGCTCCGCTACGTGGCTCTGCGCTACTTCAATGTCGCAGGTGCCGATCCCAAGGGACGCTCGGGCCAATCGACCCCGCGCGCAACACATCTCATCAAGATCGCCTGCGAGACGGCGCTCGGGAAACGCAAATACATGGAGGTGTTCGGGACCGACTATCCGACCTCCGACGGCACCTGCATCCGCGACTACATCCACGTCACGGACCTCGCCGAGGCACATATGGCGGCGCTCGCCCACCTCAATCGCGACGGCGACAGCTGCGTCCTCAACTGCGGCTACTCCAAGGGCTACACAGTCCTGCAGGTCATCGACGCCGTGAAGCGTGTCTCGGGTATCAACTTCGAGGTACGTCTCTCCGCGCGCCGGCCGGGCGATCCAGCCTCGATCGTCGCGGCATCGGACCGAATCCGATCGGAACTCGGCTGGATGCCCGCGCATGACAATCTGGACAAGATCGTCACCGAGGCGCTCGCCTGGGAACACAAGCTCGGCCTGAAGGTGAACACCTGAGCCTGTAGGCCCCACCCCAGCCCCAAAATGGCCCGCTTCGGCTGGCCTCTCTCCGGTTATTATGGCGCTCCTTGAGTCGGGCGTTCAGGCGGGAGAAGCGGGCGTTTGAGCACTGGCCGGATACCAGGGCGACATGCGGCTGTGGCGATGGCATTTGCCGCGCTGCTTGCACTCGCGTTCGCAGCTTTTCCGCCGGCCGTTGGCCAAACGCGCCAGCCCTTTAGCGCATGGCTCGAGACTTTCTGGCCGGAAGCGCAGAGCGCCGGAATTACGCGCGCCACGTTCGACCGCGCGTTTGCCGGCGTCACGCCGGACCTCTCGCTTCCCGATCTCGTGCTCCCTGATAAACCCGAAGCGCGTCCGTCCGGACAAGCCGAGTTCAGCCGCACGCCGGAGCAGTACATCAACCGCGAGCAGATCATGCGGCTCGCCGCGCAGGGCCGCGACCTTGCCGAGCGCCACAAGGCCATCCTCGATCAGGTCGAGGCCGAGATCGGCGTCGATCGCGCGATCGTGCTGGCCATCTGGGGTCGCGAGACGGCCTTTGGAAGCCACCGCTCGCGCCATGACGTCATCCGCGTGCTCGCGACGCAGGCCTATGTCGGGCGCCGGCCGGACCTTTTCCGCGGTGAGCTGATCCACGCGCTACGGATCCTCCAGGACGGCATCCTCACCCGCGACGCCATGCGCGGCTCATGGGCCGGCGCCATGGGCCTCACGCAGTTCATGCCCTCGGAGTTCTACGGCTCCGGCGTCGATCTCGATCGCGACGGCAAACTCGACCTCTTCGGCTCGACGGCCGATGCGCTCGGCTCGGCGGGCAAGCAGCTCAAGCAGAAGGGGTGGATCAAGGGCCTGCCCTGGGGCATCGAGATCAAGCTCAGCGGTAATGTCGATTGCGCGCAGGAAGGACCCGCCAACAGCAAGCCGATCCGCGAATGGGCCAAGCTCGGGATAAGCCGCGCGGACGGCAAGCCCTTCGCGCGCGCGCATCTCGATGTCGAGGCCTATCTGATGTCGCCGGCCGGCGCCTTCGGCCCCTCATTCCTGGCAACGGAGAACTTCAAGGCCATCCGGGCCTACAACATGTCCGACCTCTACGCGACGTTCGTCGGCCATCTGTCGGACCGCATCGCAGGCGGCGGCGATTTCAGGACGCCGTGGCATCAGATTCGCCAGCTTCCGGATCGCGAGATCGCGGAGATCCAGGAGCAGCTCAAGCGGCGAGGCGCGGCTATCGACAAGATCGATGGTAAGATCGGCTCGAATACGCGCTGGCAGATCGGCCAGTATGAGCGCAATGTGCGTATGAAGGTCGGCTGCTGGCCGCGCCAGGAAGTGCTCGAGCATCTGCGCAAGGGCGTTGCCGATGGGCGGTGACGAGAACAGAACGTACAGGAGTACAGGGAGGGCTTGGACGAGGCTCGCCCTCGGCCTGCTGCTGGCGCTTCTCCTCGGCACGGGGCCAGGACCCGCTATGGCGCAAGGCCCCGCGCTCAGTACGAGCTACATCACGCCCTTCCCCGACAACGACACTTATCGGCTCGAAGTATGGGGCGACGTGCTCGCAGAAGGCTTGCTCAACGGTCTGGTCGAGCAGCTTGCGGACGAACCACGCATCGCCGTGCACCGTCGGCATCGCCCCATCCAAAGCCTGCTGCGCGGGGGCTTCGAGGAAGACGTCAGCGAGATCGTGAGCGAGGTTGCGCGGAGCAACGCCAACATCATCGTCATTCAGATCGGTCTGAACGATCGCTATCCCATGCGGCTCGCCAACGGACGCCGCGTACCGGTCGGCTCCGAGATTTGGCAGCAGGAGTACGGGCGCCGCGTTGATCGCATCATGCGTGCCTTCCGGGCCCAACGCATCGCCGTGTACTGGGTAGGTCTACCAATCGTGCGTCGAATGGACATCAGCGAAGAGCTGCAATCGATCAACGGCGTCCTGCGCGAGCGCGCCTATGCCGCCGGCCAGAAGATGATCGACGTCTATGCCGCGACCGCCAACCAGGACGGCCGGTTCGATCCCTATGGCCCGGACATCACCGGCACGAACAGGCTGCTCCGCCAACCCGACGGCATCACCTTCACTCCCGCCGGCAATCGCAAGCTCGCGCACTTCGTCGAGCGCGAGCTGAAGCGCGACATCGTTCAGGCACGCGCCCAACGCGCCATCCCGCTCGCCGGCAGCGAGGCCGAGCAGCGCCTCATACGTCCACTCGCGCCGGCACCGGTGACCGCAGCTCGTTCGCCGTCATCGACTGCAGCAGGTGCGAAGCAGGCTCCGTCCGCTGCGCGACCAGGGCCGCAGGCTGCGGAGGGCGACGTCAAGGCCGACAACAGCCGCGTCGCGATCCCCGATACGGGTGCGTCCGGCCGCCAGGAGAGCGTGACGATCGATCTGCCGCGCCCCGCCATCCCCGGAAACCTCATGGCGTTGCTGGCCCGTCGTACGGCCAGCGATCGCACGAGTCAGCCAGGCGAGGTTCTCGTCCGCGAGATCCCCGGCGGCCTGACGCTATCGCGCACGATCTCCATGGCCGCGACGCCGGGCGCCCAGCCACGTCGCGCATTGCCGAGCCAGACGCCGTTCTTCCGAGTCCTCGTGAAGGGCGAGCGGCTGGAGCCCAAGACCGGCCGCGCGGATGACATCTCCTGGCCGCCGATCAGCAGGCCCGTCCAGTCGACGCCCGCTGCAGCAGAGCCTGAGCCCGCACCGCAATCGCCCACGCCGACGCGACAAGCGCCGCAGCCTGTGCCAAGGCCAACGCCGCGGTGAGCTTGCGTGTCTGTTCGCGCCTTCGGCGCAAGAGGGGCTGCCGCCCTTCAACTCCGCTCGGGGGACACCCCCGAACCCCCCGCCTTTTATGGACTTAAAGATCGCGGCCGACGGCTGTGTTGTCCCTTCTTCCCGATGGCGCGAGAAGGGACAGGGGGCGCTCACGTCAAGCGATTAAGTCATAATAGTCGGGTGGGTTCGGGAGGGTTTCCCTCCCGATGGAGCGCGAGGGTCATGTCGGAGACATGCCAGAGGCATCGCCCTCGCTCGCGCCGAAGGCGCGACCTAATCCTCGCACGCCAGCCCATGCTCGCGCGCGACGTGGAGCATGGCGCGCTCGGCGAGCGCTGTGATCGTGAGCAGCGGGTTCACGCCGAGCGAGCGCGGAATGATGGCGCCGTCGATGACGTGGAGGCCAGCGTGCACGGCGCTCGCATCCTTGCCCACGCTGCCATCGAACACGCGCCCGGCATGATCGACGACGCCGGACGTGCGATCTGCGCCCATAGCGCAACCGCCCAGTGGATGCGCGGTGGCGGGCTGGTTGCCCATGACGCTGCCGGCCAGCGGATTCTTGACGTAGCTGCCGCCGACCTTAACTACGAGTGCCGCGAGTGCCGCGTCGAGCCGCTGGTAGACCGCCTCGTCCTTCGCATTGGGCCAGGAGAGGGCGAGGCGATCGCCGTCAAGGCGGAAGCGGCCGGATGCGCTGTCATGCGAAACAGCGAAGAAGGTCTGCAGGCTCGCGAACGGCCCCTTGTAGACACCGCTGACGAGGCTCTGCAGGGCACCGAGCAGGCGGCCGTTCGGCACAAACATCACCGGCAGGATCGGCGCGAGCGCGGACGGGAGCACACCCTCCTGGATGGTCACGGAGTTCGCGAGATCATCGGGATCTACGATCTCGAGCTGTCCGGAGACGGAGGCGCCGACGTTCATCCCCTCGATCTTCGCGGGATGACCGACGCCGACGGCATTGACCGGTACCTTGGCGCCGTAGCCGAAGGCGATGATGTCGCCGTTGGCCGAGAAGCGCGCGCCGAGGTGATCGGAAAGTGCGAGGCCCTTCTCGCGCGAGCGCAGCAAGATCTCCGTCGAGCCGAGCGTGCCGGCCGCCAGGATCACCATGTCGGCATCGAGATCGAGCTGTTGGCTGTGTCCCGCGCCGGGTGTGTCCACACGCTGGATGTGAACACGCCATCCGCCGCCTGGCGCGGGTGTCACGTGCGACACGCGGCCGTGCGTGAAGAGCTCGGCGCCGTGGCGCACGGCTTCGGGGAGATAGGTGAGCGCAACGGTATTCTTGGCGCCGACATTGCAGCCGGCGCAGCAATCGCCACAGCGCGTGCAGGCGGGCTGCGCGATGCCCGCAGGATTGACCGTCTCGCTGAAGCCGACGACGACCTCCGGCGCGATGGGCGCCACACCGAGCGCCACACCGGCTGCTTCGAGCGCTTTGTACTTTGTGAGTGTCGTGGCATCCGGATCGCGCGCGGGCCTGAGCCAGCGGCGCGCACGCGCGTAGCCTGCATCGAGGAGGCCATCCTGGCGGAGCTGCCCCGGCCAGACAGGATCGGCGAAGACGCGCGCATCGGGCCTCAACGCCACGCCGGCATTGACGAGCGAACCACCGCCGAGCCCGCGCCCGACGAGCACATGCATGTCCTCGCCGATGCGGACATCGAACAAACCGGTCTCGGAACCCGCAGACATGCGCGCGCCGGTAACACGCATTTCGTGCCGCATATCGGGAAAACGGCTCGGAAACTCGCCCGTCACGACCTCGCGGCCACGCTCGATGACGGCGACACTTTTGCCGGCCCGGGCGAGGCGCATGGCCGATACGCCGCCGCCATAGCCCGAGCCGACGACGATGACGTCGTAGCGCGGGCGGGCATGGTCGAGAGAGCGGGCGAGCCGGGTCATGGGCGCGCCGCTCGAGTGCGCGACACCCGGAAGCGCCATCTGCGTGACATCAATGCGCGATCCCCTTGGCGCATCCGACCTTCACGAGTTGATCGTTTAGTCCTTACGGGTGCCGAGACCCATCTTCTTGGCGAGCTGCGAGCGCGCGGCAGCATAGTTGGGCGCCACCATAGGATAGTCGTTCGGGAGCTTCCACTTGGCGCGGTATTCCTCGGGCGAAAGCTTGTAGTGGGTCCGCAAGTGCCGCTTGAGCGACTTGAAGCGCTTCCCATCCTCGAGGCAGATAATATAGTCCGGCGTCACCGAGCGCTTGACCGGAATCGCCGGCTTCAGCTCCTCGTTGTCGACTACCGGTTCGTGGTTCGAAGCTCTGTTCAGCGCATCATGCACATCCCGGATCAGCGAAGGCAGATCGGAAGCAACAACCGTGTTGTTGGCCACATACGCGGAGACGATCTTGGCGGTCAGCTCGACCATGTGATTTCCGCCAGAGTTTTCCATCGCGTATCGTCTCCCATCATGCCGCGACATCTTCCGGAACTGCGAGGCCCGTCCGGTAACTCATGACATCGCGTGAAAAATAGCTCGGCTGGTCGAAGTCCAAGATCAGAGATCGCCAATACTCCACTTCGCCGTGAATGGCAATTGCAGCGCACGGTATAGTAAAAGCCACGTGTTCGCCAATATCCTCAGCCCGCGTTGCTGAATTTTCCACCAGCTTTCCGGAATTCAGATGACGCTCTTTCTTGGTTTAATCAGCGGGGCTGCCACTCGAGCGAGCCCAAGGCCGCGGCTGAACGCGCGCGTGCGCAGGGCTGGCGCACGCCCTTGAATTCGTCCAGACTGTTAACATCTCACTCATGGGCAAAAAGACGCGCAGACGCGCGTTTTGCGGCGCTAACCGTGCGTCATAGCCATCATCAGTGAACCTAAATCAACCAAGGAGCGGGTCATGTCCGACACGAAGGCGCGCCCTGAAAAGGTGTTCAAGACGGACGCGGAGTGGCGCTCCGAGCTGACGCCGGAGCAGTATTACATTACCCGCCAGCACGGCACGGAGCGCGCATTTACTCATCCCTACAATGCCCTCAAGGCGGCGGGGATCTACAAGTGCGTCGCCTGCGGCGAGCCGCTCTTCGCCTCCGAGACCAAGTACGACTCGGGCTCTGGCTGGCCGAGCTTCTTCAAGCCGATTGGCGCCGAGGCCGTCTCGGAGCACGAGGACCGCTCGCTTTTCATGCGCCGCGTCGAGGTGCGCTGCGCGAAGTGCGACGCCCATCTCGGCCACGTCTTCGAGGACGGCCCCAATCCGACGGGCTTGCGCTACTGCATCAACGGGACGGCCCTCAAGCACGAGCCGAAGTAGCAATCCGCCGAGCCATTCCCGGCTCACAACATGTCTGCAACGTACCGCGCCGCGCTACGCCTTCCCCGAGGCCGCGCGGCGCCCTCTTTCCAGAGGCGCCGCGCGCCAGGAGTTAACTGCATGCCAGCCGAGCCCGCATCCGCCAAAACCATCGCACTGGTGCCGCCTCGTGCGCCGCGTCATCCCGTGACGGCAGTCCACCACGGCGTCGAGATCGTCGACGACTACGCTTGGCTTCGCGCTGAAAACTGGCAGGAGGTGATGCGCGATCCGAGCGTTCTCGATGCCGGCATTCGCGCCCATCTCGAGGCCGAGAACGCCTACACCGAGCACATGCTTTCCGACACGAAAGCGCTGCGCGAAAAACTCTTCGCCGAGATGAAAGGGCGCATCAAGGAGGACGACAGCTCAGTGCCGAGTCCGGACGGCCCTTGGGAATACGGCACGCGTTTTCTCATCGGCGCACAGTATCCGCGCCTCACGCGGCGGCCACGCGGCGGCTCCGACGACACCGAGAGTGTCATGCTCGACGGCAATCTCGAAGCTGAAGGCAAACCCTATTGGCAGCTCGGCGGCGCCACGCACAGTCCCAACCATCGCATTCTCGCTTATGCGGTCGACGACAAGGGCTCGGAATACTACGTCATCAAGTTCCGCGATCTCGCGACGGGCAAGGACCTCGCCGATACGATCCCGGACACCGGCGGCGGCTGCGTGTGGACCGAGGACAGCAAGACGGTCTTCTACGTCCGCCTCGATGAGAACCACCGTCCTCTCTACGTCTACCGCCACACGCTCGGCACGCCGGTCGAGGCCGATGTGCTCGTCTACGAGGAGGCCGACAAGGGCTTCTACGTCGGCGTCGGCGAGACGCAGTCCGGCCGCTTCATTCTCATCGATGCCCACGATCATCAAACGAGCGAAGTCCGCTTCATCGAGTCGCGCAATCCGACCGGGCCCATGCAGCTCATCAGCCCGCGCCGCTTCGGACACGAGTACTCGGTCGATCATCACGGCGATGATCTGATCATCCTCACAAACTCCGGCGGCGCCGAGGATTTCCGCATTGTCACGACGCCAGTCGCGACGCCGCAGGAGGCATACTGGCGCGAGTTGCTGGCGCACAAGCCAGGCCGGCTGATCCTCGATCACACGACCTTCAAGGACCATCTCGCACGCCTCGAGCGCGAGGGCGGCCTGCCGCGTATCGTCATTCGCCGCTTCTCGGACGGCGCGGAGCACGCCATCGCCTTCGACGAGGAGGCCTACAGCCTCGGCATGTCCTCGGGCTACGAGTATGACACGACCGCGCTGCGCTTCTCCTACTCCTCGATGACGACGCCCGCCCAGGTCTACGACTACGACATGGAGACGCGCGCCCGCGTTCTTCGCAAAACACAGGAAGTTCCGAGCGGGCACAATGCTGCCGACTACGTCACGCGCCGCATCGAAGCGCCGGCAGCCGACGGCGAGATGATCCCGATCTCCGTCCTCTACCACAAGAACACGCCGCTCGACGGCTCCGCGCCGCTCTTCCTCTACGGCTATGGCTCGTACGGCATCGCGATACCCGCGAGTTTCTCGACGACGCGGCTTTCACTCGTCGATCGCGGCTTCATCTTTGCGATCGCTCACGTACGCGGCGGCAAGGACAAGGGCTATCGCTGGTACACGAGCGGCAAAGCCCAAACGAAGATGAACACCTTCACCGACTTCGTCGCTGCCGGCGAGCACCTCGTAAAGCTCGGCTGGACGAAGCGCGGGCGCATCGTCGCCAACGGCGGCTCGGCGGGCGGTATGCTCATGGGTGTCGTCGCCAATCTCGCGCCCGATCTCTTCCTCGGCATCATTGCCGACGTGCCGTTCGTCGATGTACTCAACACCATGCTCGACGAGACGCTGCCGCTCACGCCACCCGAATGGCCCGAGTGGGGCGATCCCATCCGCTCGGCCGAAGCCTTCGCGCTCATCCGCAGCTACAGCCCGTACGACAACGTCGAGCGCAAAGCCTATCCGCATATCTTCGCCTACGGCGGGCTCACCGATCCGCGCGTCACGTACTGGGAGCCGGCGAAGTGGATCGCGCGCCTGCGCGAACGCAACACGTCCGGCAACCTCGTGCTGCTCAAGACGAATATGGAAGCCGGGCACGGCGGCGCGTCGGGACGCTTCGAGGCGCTCAAGGAAACCGCGCTCGATTACGCCTTCGCGATTAAGATCGCGGGAAAGGCGGAGGTGTAGGGGTCGCGCCTTCGGCGCGAACAGGGCTGCCGCCCTGTAACCCGCTCGGGGGACACCCCCGAACCCCCGTCTTTTATAGTTTTGGCGCTCGCCTCGAACGCATCCGCATCCCCTCTCCCCGCATGCGGGGAGAGGGGACCTGTAGCGTTCGCCGCGAGCGATCAGATCATAAGGGCGGGTGGGTCCGGGAGGGTGTCCCTCCCGGTTGGGGCCAGGGGCGAAAGCCCCGTCGCGTCGAAGACGCGAAAGCTATTTCCCCCAGGTCAGCGCGAGAGGCTTCAGCTGACCAACGAGTCTCAGAAGCCCGTCTCGCGTCGCTGGGTGCAGAGCATCAAGAGGATGGCGCACCGTGTCGCTCTTGATCACGCCGCCCTCCATCATCACGGTCTTGGTTGCGCGGAGACCACACTGCCGATTCTCGTAGTTGATGAGCGGAAGGATGCGGGCATAGGCCTCCTCGGCCTCTTCCTTTTTGCCCGCGCGATAGCTCGTCACCACCGGCTTGATCAGATCGGGCAGCAGGGCGCTCGGCATCGTACCGGTCGCGCCCGCCTCGAGATCGGCCATCAGCGTGATCGACTCCTCGCCATCCAATGGACCGACGATGGCATCACCGCCGGCCGCGATCAGGGCGCGCAACTTGGCTGCCGTACCCGGAACCTCGATCTTGAAATGGCTGACCAGCGGCACCTCGCGCGCCAGCCTGACAAGAAACGGCACCGACAATGCAACACCACTGAGTGGCGCGTCCTGCACCATGATCGGCAGGCGCGCCGCATCCGCGACGCGCGCGAAATGCTCGATCATGCCGGCTTCATCGGACTTGAGCAGCGCGCCGTGATAGGGCGGCATCATCATGAGCATGTCCGCGCCGGCTTCGGCTGCGCGCCGTGCCCTGGTCGAGGCGATGCGCGTGCTGAAATGACTGCACGTGACGATCACAGGCACCCGACCGGCGACATGTTTCAGCGAAAGATCCAGCAGGACGTCACGCTCCTCGTCGGTGAGGAGGAACTGCTCGGAGTAGTTGGCGAGAATACATATGCCATCGACGCCCTGATCGATCATGCAGTCGATCACGCGGCGCATGCCGTCGAGATCGAGATCACTGTTCGCCGCGAAAGGCGTGGGCGCGATAGGAAACACGCCGGAAAAGCTCTTCGGCATTTTGATCCTCTCAATCACCGGCACGAAGTGGACGAGCCACGACCGCTTTGCTGATCCGCCGCATCAGGGAAGACAGAAGCGGCCAGAGCAGCAACACGAAGCCGAGCGTCATGATCGTGCCGCACAGCCAGTTTGACCAGAAGGCGCCGAGCGAGCCGCCGTGGATGATCATGGACTGGCGGAACGCGTCTTCCGCCTTGTCGCCGATCACCATGGCCAGCACCATCGGCGCGATCGGATAGTTGCACTTCTTGAACAGATAGCCGATGAGGCCGAACATGAAGGCCAGCCACAGGTCGAACGGCGAGCTCGACACCGTCCACGCACTGACGAAGCAAACAACGACGATCATCGGCGCGATGATGGCGAAAGGAATGCGCAGGATGGCCGCGAACAAGGGGACGGTGAACAGCACGAGCACGACCGCCACCACATTTGCCACGTACATCGACGCAATGAGGCCCCACACGAAGCTCTTCTGATCGACGAACAGCATCGGACCGGGGTGCAAGCCCCAGATCATGAGGCCGCCCATCATGACAGCCGCGGTCGCGGAGCCCGGTATGCCGAGGGCCAGCATCGGCAGCATGGCGCTGGTGCCTGCCGAATGATCGGCGGCTTCAGGGGCGATGACGCCCTCCGGCGCGCCCTTGCCGAATTCGCCGGTGCGTGGGGCGAAGCGCCGGGCAAGGCCGTAGCTCATGAAAGATGCGGCCGTCGGCCCGCCGGGCGTGATGCCCATCCAGCAGCCGACAAGACTCGATCGGACCAGCACGACCCAATATGAGGGCAATGCCGCGATCGTCTTCAGGACGTCGCGTGGCGAGACACGCGCTCGCACGCCGCGGAATTCGAGGCGCTCCTCCATGGTGGCAATCAGTTCGCCGATGCCGAACAGACCGATGACGGCAACGAGGAAGCTCACGCCTTTGATCAGATCGGGCAGCCCGTATGTCAGACGTAGTGATCCGGAGATTGTGTCCATGCCAACGGACGCGAGCGAAAAGCCCATGCCCGCCGACACGAGCGTCTTGAACGGGGACGCGCCCCCGAGACCGACGAAGCAGGCGAACGCCAGAAAATAGACGGCAAAGTACTCAGGCGAGGAGAACTTGTGCGCGAAGGATGCTGCGGGGCCGGCGAGCAGCGTGATGACCACCACGCCGAAGAGCGCACCGAAGGCCGCCGACAGGAAAGCGTAGGAAAGCGCCTCGGTGGCGCGTCCCTGCTTGGCCATCGGATGACCATCGAACGTGGTCGCGACCGAGGACGGCTCGCCGGGAATGTTGAACAGGATGGATGTGGTCGAGCCGCCGAACAGTGCGCCCCAGTACATGCTCGCGAGCAGGATGATCGCCGAGACCGGATCCATCGTGAAGGTCAGCGGAATGAGCAGCGTCACCCCATTGGGCGCGCCGAGGCCGGGAAGCACGCCGACGAGGATGCCGAACAGCACGCCGACCACCATCAGCGTCAGGTGATAGCCGGTGAGTGCGACCTGGAACCCGTGCAGGAGGTCGCCGATGTTGTCCAAGTCCCGACCTCCAGGCGCGTCAGTGAAGGCCGAACCAAGCTTCGATGGGACCCTTCATCAAGGGCACATGAAGCCAGAGCTCGAACATGAAATAAAAGGCAGCGGCCGTGCCTAAGCTGACCGCCAGCGCCGCTGGAAGACGATAGCGCCCCTGCCAGAGCATCACCGTCAGCACATAGGCCACCATCGCGACATAGAGGCCGAGCTTGAAGACGAGGGCCAAGGCGAGGAACCCCACCATCGGCAGCAGGAACGTGACGATACGTCTGGCCTGATCCGCGTTGATCGCCACCGGCGCATCCGCGTGGCGCCGTGAGAGCAAAGCTTCGAACAACGCGCCGATCGAACCGACGACCACGATCAATCCCATCCAGAACGGGAAGTAGCCCGGCTCAGGTCCGCGGTCGCCCCAACCGACGTGATATTCGAGGGCGCCGAGGATGATGGTTGTGCCGAATGCGAACGCAAATAGCGCCGCGACGAGCTCGAGTGCGCGGCGCGTGACGAGCGTGCGGCTGGCGGATGTTTCCTGCTGCTCCAAATCTCATCCTCGGAAGATGGTAACTGGTGCCAAACGGGGCGACCGACGACCGATGGTCCGCCGCCCCGATGTGCCTCATCGGCAATCTACTGGACCAGCCAGCCTTCTTCCTTGAACACGGCCTGGAAGCGCGCGTAGTCCCCATCGATGAACTTCGTGAGATCGCCGCCAATCAGCACGCGCCCCGACTGGGCCGTGCGGGCGACGTACTCCTTCCATTCAGGCGTCTCGGCGACTTTGCGCAGGAGATCCTGATAGAACGCCACGGCCTCGGCTGGCACCTTGCCTGGCAACGACGCAATGCGCGGCTGCTGGAACTGATCGATGGCGATGCCCTGCGACCTGCAGGTCGGAATGTCCGACCAGGCCTGCGTCTCGGTAACTTTCGGGCCTGCCGCCAGCGGCTCCCTGTTGAAGACGCAGAGCGGCCGAACCTTGCCCGCCTTCCAGTTGCCGACGGACTCGGCGGGGTTATTGACGTGACTATCGAGGTGCCCGCCCGAGAGCTGCACGTCGGCCTCACCGCCGGACTTGTACGGCACATAGATGATCTTCGTGCCAATCGCCTTGTCGAGCAGCTTGGTGATCAGCTCGTCGGAGTCTTTCGACTGCGCGCCCGCCATCTTCCACTGGCCACCCTTGGCCTTGACGGCTTCGACAAAGCCCTTGGCATCCTTGATCGGGCTGTCGCCTTTCACCCAGATCATGAATTCGTCGAACACCATCGCGGCGATCGGCGTGAGATCCCTGTGCGTGAACGCGACCTTGGCGGCGAGCGGTAGCACGTACATGTTGTGCGTGCCGAAGACGAGCTTGTGTGGATCGCCCTCAGCGCTCTTCGTGTAGACGTAGCCTTCGGCGCCGGAACCACCACCCTTGATCGTTACTATGATCGGCTGGCTCATGAGATTGTTCTTCTGAACGGCAGCCTGCACCGCGCGCGCGAAGATATCCGTGCCGCCGCCGGCCCCGGCCGTCACCACGAATTCGACGGCTTTTGAAGGCTTCCATTCCGCCAGCGCAACAGGTGCAGGCAACAGCGCCACGGCGGCAGCAGCGAGGTATGCAAGCCTCTTCATCTGGACTTCTCCCTAGATCGAATGCGCCGTGTTTTCCGGCGCTTGGATGATGCATCTTGGCTGTCGGTATCGGCGTGTCAACCGGGATATGGGCGACGCAGCCGCGCGAGCGGCGCGCACCGGCTCCGGTTTCCCCTGCTTACCAATGGTCGTGCAGAGCGATATGTTTCCGCAAACACAGAGAAAGTATCGGCGCAGAGAGAGGAAATCACGGATATGAACGTAAAGGGAAAGAAGGCGCTTGTTTTCGGCGGAACCTCGGGCATCGGCCTCGCCACGTCGAAGCAACTCGCAGCACTCGGCGCAACGGTCGTCGCCGTGAGCCGCAACCCGAACCGCGCCGGCGACGTGCCCAAGGGCATCACGCTCAAGCAATGCGACGTCCTGGACCGCGATGCACTCAGCAAGCTGTTCGAGGCCTACGCACCGTTCGACATTCTGGTCAGCGCCGCAACCGGCGGCTCACGCGCGCGAGGCCCATTTCTCGAGATCGACATGGAGGGCTACAAGGCTTCGTTTGCGAAGCTCTGGGGCTATGCCAACGTCTTGCAGCTCGGCACACCGCACATGAGCGCGAATGGAACGATCGTACTGGTCAGCGGATCGCCGGCACGCAAGTCAAAACCCGGACAGGTGGCGCTCGCGTCCGTCGGCGGCGCGGTCGAGGCGCTGGTCAGGGCCGTTGCGCCGGAGATTGCGCCACGCCGCCTCAACGTCGTCTCGCCCGGCACGATCGACACGCCGATGTCATCGCTGACGGGAGCGGAGCGCGAAGAGGCCTATCGCAAGCAGACCGCCAAGAACTTGATCCCCCGCGCCGGCACGGCCGATGAAGTTGCGCAGGGCATCCTGTTCGTCATTCAGAACGACTTCGTCACCGGTACAACAGTCGACGTCGATGGCGGCTGGCTGCTGTCTTGAGCGAAGCGCGCGACTGCGCCGGTCATCGTGGAGCAGGTCATGAGTGATGCACAGGATCTGCGCGGCCGTGTTTGCCTCGTGACGGGAGCGTCACGGGGCATCGGTCGTGCCATAGCACTCGCGCTGGCAGGGGCGGGCTGCGATGTCGCCATCAACTGCCGCTCGCGTATTGATGAAGCAGAGCGCGTCGCGGCGGATGTGACAGCTTTGGGACGTCGTGCGATCGTCGTTCAAGCCGACGTCGCGCAAGCGTCTGCTGTTGCCGCTATGATCGCCGAAATCAACAACGCGCTTGGCCCGACCGATATTCTGATCAACAACGCCGGTATTGGTTTGCACCGCGGCATCGATGATCTGACGGAGGCGGATTTCGACGAGACCATTGCCGTCAATCTGAAGTCGGCTTTTTTGTGCACGCAGGCTGTCCTCCCGCACATGCGCGCGCAGAAGTGGGGCCGCATCGTCAGCATTTCTTCCGGCGCCGCGCGAGGCGCGGGCAGCATCGGCCTACATTACAATGCCTCCAAGGCGGGCATGGAGGGACTGACGCGCGGCTATGCTGCGCGACTGGCCAAGGAAGGCATCACGGTCAATGCCGTTGCGCCATCCTTGATCGAGACGGAGATGATGCCTCTCACTGCCGCGAATGCGGCCGCACGCATCCCGGTCGGCCGAGCTGGCCAATCGGAGGAGGTCGCGCAGGCGACTTTGATGGTCCTCGGCAATGCCTACATCACCGGCCAGACCATCCACCTCAATGGCGGCATGAGCTTCAATTGAGCTTGCTGCGGCTGCTGGCGAGAGCACTGTGGACTTCCAGTGCCACCGTGGCTTGATAGCTTCAATCTATACTATTGCAGTACAGTTATTTCTTGAATTCTCGCCGCATTTATGGGCAACGTGGTGATCTCGCACGAAGGGCCGTGTCCCCCGCATTGCGTGCGGCAGATCCCGGATCCGGCGACGCCGATTGATCGCCGTCGCGGCGCGCGGGAATTGAAAATCGAAATCGGCTCGAAGGAGCGCGTTTTGTTCAAGCACAGACCAATCGCGACACTATGCGTGGCCGGCATGCTGGCGCTTGTTTCATCCGCGACGGTCGCATTGGCGCAGGCGCCCGTAGAGGCGTCGCGGATCATCTCAATCGGCGGTGACATAACCGAGATTCTCTACGCCATCGGTGCCGACAAGCGGATCGTTGCCATAGACACGACGAGCCAGTTTCCGCCGGGGGCGCTGAAGGAAAAGAAAAGCGTCGGTTACATGCGCGCGCTCTCGACCGAGGGCGTGCTGTCGATCAATGCCGATCTCATCATCGCGTCCGATCGCGCCGGACCGCCGGAGGTCGTCAACGCCCTTAAATCGACATCCGTCAGATACATCGAGATTGCCGACGATTTCAGCGCGAGCAGCATTGCCGGCAAGACGCGGCAGATCGCGCAAGCCGTTGGCCTCGATGCTGCGGGAAACAGCCTTGCGGCACGCATCGAGCGCGACTTCGACAAGCTCGCCGAGCTGCGCAAGCAGATCAAGAAGCCGATGCGCGTCCTTTTCGTCCTCAGCACGGCAAATGGGCGGGTAACGGTCGGCGGCAGCCAGTCGAGTGCCGACGCCATCCTCAAACTTGCCGGCGCCGAGAATGCCGCAGCGGCCGTTTCCGGCTACAAGCCCATCTCGGATGAGGCTCTGGTCGAAATCAAACCTGATGCCGTCGTCACCATGCAGCGAACTGCCAGCGGCAGCCACGCCGCCGATCAGCTCGCCTCCATGAGGGGCTTGAGCGCGAGCCCGGCTGTATTGCTGAAGCGCATTATCGAAATGGATGGCCTCTATCTGATCGGCTTCGGCCCGCGCGCGCCCGCCGCCGCACTCGACCTCATGCGCTGGCTCTATCCTGATCTGCCAATTACGCGAACCGGCCTTCATCAGTGATGCAGGACATGACCTCCCCAATAGCGCGCACGACGCCGCAGCGGCGCGAGCGCATTGGGTATCAGCTGATCTTCGCCTCGGTCTTGTTATTGGTCGCAGCCGTTCTGGTATCGCTGTCGTTCGGTGCGACCGGTATCACGCTCGGCGCGCTCGGCCGCGTACTTCACGCCTATGTGTACGGCGCGACTGATTCCGCGGGTGTCACGGAGCAGCTCGTGCTTCTGGGCATCCGATTGCCGCGCACCATACTCGGAGCCTTCGTCGGCGCAGCCCTCGCCGTCAGCGGTGCGATGATGCAGGGTCTGTTTCGCAATCCACTTGCCGATCCTGGCATCATCGGCGTGTCGTCAGGCGCGACCTTGGCAGCCGTGATCACCATCGCCTTCGGCAAAACCTTTGCCGCGCCGTGGATGGCGGCCTTCGGCGTTTATGCCCTGCCTTTTGCAGCCTTTCTCGGCGGCTTTCTGACAACGACGCTGCTCGTCCTGATTGCGGGACGGCGCGGTCAACTCATGGTCGGCACATTGCTGCTGGCCGGCATTGCGATCGGCGCCATGGCCGGCGCACTCACAGGGCTCATCGCGTACGCGAGCGATGATCGGGAGCTCCGCGATCTCACACTCTGGTCGCTCGGCAGCCTATCCGGAGCGAGCTGGCCAAAGGTGATCGCCATACTGCCGTTCGTGGCGGTCATCGCCATCATGCTGCCGCGCGTGGTCAGAGCCCTCAATGGATTTCTGCTCGGCGAGGCAGAGGCCTTCCATCTCGGCATCGATGTCGAGCGCATGAAGTGGCTCATCGTCGTCGTGACAGCGGCCTGTGTCGGCGCCGCCGTCGCCGTTGCGGGCCTCGTCGGATTCGTCGGTATCGTCGTGCCACACTTCATCCGGCTCATAGCAGGGCCTGACCATCGTATTGTTCTGCCCTGCAGTGCGCTGCTCGGCGGGGCTCTCTTGCTGTTCGCGGATGTCATTGCGCGCTTGGCGGTGAAGCCTGCGGAGTTGCCCTTGGGCATCGTCATGGCGGCGATTGGCGCGCCGGTATTCCTGCACCTCGTCCTGCGCCGCGGCGTCGGAGGCCTGGAGTAGGCCATGCTGGAAGCGCGAGAACTCGTCCTTGAGCGGCGCGGCCGCCGGCTTCTGGATGGTATCGATCTTGCTGCTCCTGGTGGCCGCGTCACGGCCATCATCGGCCCAAACGGCGCGGGGAAATCCATGCTGCTGAAGGTTCTGGCGGGCGAACTGGCACCGACAGCCGGGTCCGTTCGGCTGGATGGGCAAGAAATGAGCACGATCTCGGCTGCTGCGCTGGCAAGGCGCCGCGCGATGGTTCCGCAATCGACCAATCTCTCATTCCCATTCACGGTCGTGGAAGTCGTGCGCCTTGGTGCCTCGGTGCCGGGGTTCGATGGCATCAAGACGCGCGCGCATGAGCACGCGGATCAGGCGCTGGAGACTGTCGGCCTCGGAGGTTTCGCCGCACGCCTCTACAATGAGCTTTCCGGCGGCGAGAAGCAGCGCGTTCACATCGCGCGAGCCCTATGCCAGCTCGACGCAGCTCATCGCATGGACAGCGAAACGGCCGTTCTCATGCTCGATGAGCCGACGTCTAGTCTTGATCTCGCGCATCAGGTGCGGGTCCTAGACGAAGCGCGGCGACAGGCTGGGATTGGGCGCGCTGTCCTCGTTGTCATTCACGATCTCAATCTCGCTGCTGCTTGGGCAGACGACATCGTGCTCCTCAGCGCTGGTCGCATTCACGCGCGTGGAAAACCCGCTGAGATTTTCGACAATGAAATCCTGTCGGAGGCCTATGGGTGCGCGATCGAGGTCAATCGGACACCGCCTGCTGGCGTGCCGTATATGCTGCCGCATTTGCTGGCGGCAGCTCAGCGCAACGGCGAGGCCTCGTGAAGGCCTACTTGCCCCACTCATCGACCTAGCGATGGAATGGTCGTGTGTGTGGTGCTTGCAGCCAGTGCGCTGGGTGCGCAACTTGATGCACAGGCGTGCTCTGCCAACTTCCAACGACCGTCGCAGGCGCCGGGCTAGCTGGCATCAGCGCGTGTCGAGCGGCAGCGCGCTAGAATGCTTGACTTGCCCGAGCGCGAAACTCGACTCGATGTTGGCGATGCCGTCGATGCGCGTGAGCGTATCCTTCACGAAGCGCTCGTAGTCGGCTAGATCGCGCGCGACAACGCGGAGCAGATAATCGCGCGGTCCCGTCATGAGGTAGCACTCGAGCACCTCGGGGCAGCGGCGGATGGCGTCCTCGAAGCGCTGGAGCTTGTCCTCCTGCTGGCGATCGAGCTTGATCGAGACGAACACGCTGACCGGCAGGCCGACCTTTTTCTGATCGAGCAGGGCCGCGTAGCGATTGATGATGCCCGCATCCTCGAGAATACGCAGGCGCCGCGAGCAGGGGCTGGCCGTGAGACCAACCTTCTCGGCTAGGTCCGCGACCGTCAGGCGGCCGTTTTCCTGCAGCGCCGCGAGGAGGCGACGGTCGATCCGATCGAGCACCATATTAGCTGATTCCGACATCTCAGTGCCATTTTATGGCTGACCCAGCCAATACTTTGCCGGCGCGTGGCACACTTTGCAAACCCTCACTACGGCATCGGAGCTATTCTCGGTTAATCGCTCACGCCGCTTTTCCGAGGCCGCCATGCAAGACGTCATCCCAGAAGACCGCGCCGCCACGCTTGCCATGCTCCGCGAGTTGGAGCGCAAGGTACTCTGGCTTTCGACGTACCTCATCCACCACGCCAATCACGAGGTGGACCGTGGCGATGGCCTCAAGGTCGGCGGCCATCAGGCCTCGTCGGCCTCGTTGGCGACGCTGATGACGGCGCTCTACTTCCATGTGTTGCGGCCGGAGGATCGCGTCGCCGTCAAGCCGCACGCGAGCCCGATCTTCCACGCCATCCAGTACCTGCTCGGCAACCAGACACTCGACAAACTGCAGAACTTCCGCGCCTTCGGCGGCGCGCAGTCCTATCCCTCGCGCACTAAGGACAAGGCCGACGTCGACTTCTCGACGGGATCGGTCGGTCTCGGTGTTGCAGCGACGGGCTTCGCAAGCCTCATCCAGGACTACGTGCACGCCAAGGGCTGGAGCAAGGATTGGCCGAAGGGCCGCATGGTCGCGCTCATGGGCGATGCGGAATTCGACGAGGGCAATGTCCACGAGGCCCTCCTCGAGTACTGGAAGCATGGCCTCACGAACTGCTGGTGGGTCGTCGACTACAACCGCCAGAGCCTCGACTCGGTCGTCTCCGACAAGCTTTTCATGAAGGTCGCGGGCATGTTCGAGAACCTCGGCTGGGAGGTCATCCTCATCAAGTACGGCAAGCTGCAGGAAGCAGCCTTCGCCGAGCCCGGCGGCGAGCGCCTGCGCAACTGGATCGCGGACTGCCCGAACCAGCTCTATTCCGCGCTCGTCTTCGAGGGTGCCAAAGGCTGGCGTCGCCAGCTCGAAGCGGATTTCGCCGCCCATCCCGACACGCTCGCCATCATTCAGCGGCGCGATGATACAACGCTCGCGCGCCTGATGACGAACCTCGGCGGCCACGACATGGAGAGCGTACTCGACGCTTTCGCGCGGGCGCCGGCGGACAAGCCTTGCTGCTTCATCGCCTACACGATCAAGGGCTTTGGGCTGCCCTTCCAGGGCCACAAGGACAATCACGCCGGGCTCATGAACAAGACGCAGATGGCCGAATTCCAGACTGCGCAGGGCATTCAGAAAGGCGAGGAGTGGGAGCCGTTCGCGGGCCTTACGCTCTCGCATCAGGATATCGCGCATTACCTGGCGCGCGTACCGTTCAACGCGAAAGGCAAGCGTGGCTTGCGTGCGGATCGTATTCCGCTGCCGGAGACCGCGCCCCTCGGCATCACGGGGGCCACGAGCACGCAGAACGGCTTCGGGCGAATCCTCGACGAAATCGCGCGCCGCGGCGGCCCGCTCGCCGACCGCATTCTCACCATGTCGCCTGACGTCACCGTCTCCACCAATCTCGGGCCGTGGGTGAACCGGCGCGGGCTCTTTTCCATGGAGAGCCGCGAGGATGTGTTCAAGCAGCGCGGCCTCATGAGCCCACAGAAGTGGGAGATGTCGCCGCAGGGCCAGCACTTCGAGCTCGGCATTGCGGAGATGAACCTGTTCCTCACGCTCGCGGCCGCGGGCCTCAGTCATTCGCACTTCGGCGAGCGGCTCATTCCCATCGGCACGCTCTACGATCCCTTCATCTGCCGCGGGCTCGATGCGCTGAACTATGGCTGCTACCAGGATGCGCGCTTTATCGTCGTCGCAACGCCCTCGGGCCTGACACTCGCCCCGGAAGGCGGCGCGCACCAGTCCATCGGCACGCCGCTGATCGGCATGGCGCAGGACGGCCTCGCCTCGTTCGAGCCCGCGTTTGTCGACGAGCTTGGTGTCATCATGAACTGGGCCTTTGAATACATTCAGCGCGATGGCTCCGAGAGCGGTCAGCAGGGCCGGCGGTACGACGAGAAGGGCGGCTCGGTCTACCTGCGTCTGTCGACGCGACCCGTCGAGCAGATCCAGCGGATCATGTCGCCCGACCTCGGCAAGGACATCATCGAGGGCGGATACTGGCTGCGCCGTCCAGATGCCTCGACCTCGCTCGCAATCGTCTACATGGGTGCTGTGGCGCCAGAGGCCATCGAAGCTGCGGGCCTCCTGAGCGAGGACCGGCGCGGCGTCGGCGTGCTGGCCGTCACCTCGGCGGATCGCCTCACCGCCGGCTGGCACGACGCGCAGCGTGCGCGGGAGCGCGGCCACTACGGTGCACGCGCCCACATCGAGACGTTGCTCTCGGCGCTGCCGCGTGATGCCGGGATCATCACGGTGTGCGATGCCCATCCCGAGACAATTTCGTGGATCGGCTCAGTCCACGGCCATCGCGTGCGCGCACTCGGCGTCGAGCACTTCGGCCAGTCAGGCTCGATCCAGGAGCTCTATGCGCATTACGGCCTCGATGCGGAAGCCATCCTTGCCGCCGCCGAGGGCATGATCGGGCGGCCCGTTCGGTACCGCAATCGCGTGGCCTGATCCGGTGATTGAAGACACCTGCGCAAAAGCAATGGGCGGGGAGCCGAAGCTCTCCGCCCTGTCAGTTTTTCGCCCGCGGTCTTGATGCTGCTGGGAAGCTCGGGAAGCTCTAGTGTCCCGATTCCGAAGCTCGCCTGAGCACGATGCAAGTGTCCGAAGCAAACTTCGAAATCAAGCGGGGCACCAGAATCGTGAACTTGCCAATGTGATTCAGATCGAGAAATTCGCTAGGCACCAAGCCGCGAGACAAGGGCAAAGTGCTCGATCATCACATTAGTGGGCCTTGGCCCAAATCCGCTTCTTGGCGAAGTAGAGCAGCACAGCCGTGATCAGAAGGTAGAGCACTACGAGCAGACCCATGCGCTTGCGCTCGTCCTGCTTAGGGTCGCCGGCCCAGTGGAGGAATGCGACGACGTCGCGCGCCATCTGATCCACGGTATTCGGCGTGCCGTCCTGGAACTTGATCGCACCCTCAGTGAGCGGTGGCGGCATCGAGATCTGATGGCCGGGGAATGCCTTGTTGTACTGCATGCCGTCGCTCATCTTGAAGTCCTTGGGCGCGTCGGCGTAGCCCGTCAGCAGCGCATGGACATAGTCGGCACCTGCTTCCTGGTAACCGATCGCCATGTCCTTCAGAAGATGGAAGGGATGGGCGAAGAGCGAGCCCTGATACTCGATGCTGCGCGCCTTCGTGATGAGCGACAGATCCGGCGGATAGGCGCCGTTGTGGATCGACCGCGCTTCCTGCTCGTTGGCATAGGGCGGCGGGATCTTGTCGGAGAGGCGCGCCGGGCGCTTGAACATCTTGCCTTCGTCGTTCGGACCATCCTGGACCTCATAGGTCGCCGCGAGGCCCTTGACCGAATCCTCCTTGAAACCGGGTCCGCCCGGCTGAGCGAGGTTGCGGAAGTCGAGGCGCGAGATGCCATGGCATTGCGCGCAGGCATCCTTGTAGACCTGGAAGCCGCGCTGGAGCTGGTTCGGATCAAAACGCCCGAAGGGGCCGGCGAAGGACCACTTCTGGCGATCGATGTGAATAGCCTCGCCGGCAGCGTGGGCGAGGAGCGGCAAGGTCGCGCCCGCGAGGGCGAGCAGGACGATCCGCTTGATACGGGAGGTACGTGTGGTCATTGATTGCATCCCCCGCACTTATCGCTTCTCAGGAGCCGCGACGGCTCCGGCCGGCTTACCGCTGCCAAGCACCGACTCGGCGATCGAGCGCGGCATGGCCGATGGCGTCTCCATGACCCCCACGATCGGCATGATCAGGAGGAAGAAGGCGAAGTAGTAGAGCGTGAAGAACTGCGCCCAGGCGACGTACACGCCCTCGGCTGGCTTGCCGCCGAGATAGCCGAGCGCCAGCACCGAGAAGAAGAAGAACCAGAGAAACCACTTGAAGATCGGCCGGTAGCGCGCCGAGCGCACGCGGCTTGTGTCGAGCCAGGGAATGAAAACCAGGATCACGATCGCCGCGAACATCGCGATGACGCCGCCGAGCTTCGAGGGGATGGCGCGCAGGATCGCGTAGAACGGCAGGAAGTACCACTCCGGCACGATGTGCGGCGGCGTCACCAGCGGATTGGCCGGGGTGTAGTTGTCGGCGTGGCCGAGAAAGTCAGGCGCGAAGAAGACGAACCACGAGAAGAGCAGCGTGAAGACACCGATGCCAAAGAGATCCTTCATCGTCGCGTACGGCGTGAACGGGACCGTATCCGCCTTGGTCTTGATGTCGAGGCCCGTCGGGTTGTTCTGACCGACCACGTGCAGCGCCCAGATATGCAGGATGACGACACCGACGATCACGAACGGCAGCAGGTAGTGCAGGCTGAAGAAGCGATTGAGAGTGACGGTCGAGACGGAGAAGCCGCCCCACAGCCACTGCACTATCTTGGTGCCGAGGCCGGGAATGATCGCATCCAGCGACGAGAAGAGGTTCGTGATGACGGTGACGCCCCAGAAGCTCATCTGCCCCCAGGGCAGCGTATAGCCGAGGAAGCCCGTCGCCATCATGAGCAGGAAGAGCAGCACGCCAATGATCCAGAGCACCTCGCGCGGCGCCTTGTAGGAGCCGTAGTAGAGGCCACGGGCCATGTGGACGTAGACGGCGAAGAAGAACATCGAGGCGCCGACCGCGTGCACGTTGCGGATCAGCCAGCCGTAGTTCACGTCACGACGGATCTTCTCGACAGAGTTGAAGGCCATCAAGTCGTTCGGGATGTAGTGCATCGCGAGGACGATGCCCGTCACGATCTGCACGACGAGGCAGAAGGTGAGGATGCCGCCGAACGTCCAGAGGTAGTTCAGATTGCGCGGCGTCGGATAGGAGACGGCAGTGTCATGCGCTAGGCGCACGATCGGCAGGCGCTCGTCCAGCCACTGCTCTGCGCGGGATCCGGGCTTGTATGAGGATTCATGCTGAGACATGGGGAATGCGAAGCCTTCAGCCGATCTTGACCATGGTGTCGGACAGGAACTCGTACGCGGGCACGTCGAGGTTGCGCGGGGCCGGGCCGCGACGTATGCGCCCCGCCGTGTCGTAGTGCGAGCCGTGGCACACGCAGAACCAGCCGTTGTAGTCGCCCTTCACGTCCGAGAGGCCCTGCCCCTTCGGAATGCACCCGAGATGGGTGCAGATGCCGACCATTACGAGCCACTGCTCCTTGCCGGCCTTCGTGCGGTTCTTGTCAGACGCTGGCGCGCTCTCAGGCAGCGCATCGTTGCGGGCGCTGCGATCGGGAAGAGTGCTCGGATCTACGGCGTTCGCCTGCTCGATCTCGGCCTTCGTGCGGTGGCGGATGAAAACGGGCTTGCCGCGCCACATCACCGTGATGGCCTGCCCTTCCTTGACCGGTGCGACGTCGACTTCGGTCGATGCCAGCGCTTGGGTCGATGCATCGGGATTCATCTGCTGGATCAGCGGCCACAGTGTCGCCGCGCCGCCGACGGCTGCGAACGCGCTCGCCGCAACCACCAGAAAGTCGCGCCGTGTCGCATCTTCCGTATGGGCCGCCAAGTCAGCCTCCTCTTTCCTGCCCCCGGGACATCCCTGCCCCGTATTTCACGTCCGGAGCGCCCTCCGGCATCGACGCCGCCGAAAACCGGCTTGCACTCGCCCGATGACGCCAGCGGCGCCATCAAACAGCCATACCCCTGACGCGGTGTCCCCGTACTCTGGCGTGAGACCGCTCCTCCCCGGAACGGGCGATTTGACGCGCGTACTTTTTGCATCCTTTCTAAGCAGGCACAAGCGTGTACGCCGGCATGGCCGAGGGGCAATTTGGCGCATGGCTGCGCGGGATCAATGTGGGCCGCTAAGATGCGCGCGCCGCACGCCGGAAATGGACCGGATAGCCACCCGATGCGCCTCGCTCTCTATCAGCCTGACATTCCTCAGAATGCAGGGACGATTCTCCGACTTGCAGCGTGCCTCGATGTCGCCGTCGATGTGATCGGGCCGGCAGGCTTCGACATGAGCGATCGCAATTTGCGCCGCGCCGGGCTCGACTATCTCAATTATGTGGAGATCGTCCGCCACGTATCGTTCGCGGCCTTTCTCGCGGCGCGTCGCGGCCGTCTCGTCCTGCTCACGACCGCCGGCGACATCGCCTACACGGACTTCGCTTTCGCGCGTGACGACGTGCTGCTGCTCGGCCGCGAGAGCGCCGGCGTGCCGGAGAACGTGCACGCGCTTGCGGACGCGCGGCTCAGAATTCCCATGCGGGAGGGCTTGCGCTCGCTCAACATCGCCGTCGCGGCAGCCATGGTTCTCGGCGAGGCGCTCCGCCAGACCGGCACCGGCGCATTCGGGAAAGGTTAGGCGCGCGGCCAGACCTGCGGGAACTCGGGGCCCTCGAATGGCGCGCCGTGCTCGAACTCGAGGTCCGGGAATGGCGGCGAGGTGCGCCCGCTGCGCTTCGCGAACGTCGCACCGTCCCCGACCCAACGGAAAGAAATGGCCCGCCGGCGGTTCTTCGTGGTGTTGGCCGGCGCCCCGTGGAGCGTGCGGAAGTCGAAGGCAACGACGTCGCCCGGCTGCATGGGCCAGGAGCGGATCTGAAACTCACTCTTGCGCGTCGCCATGTCGGGTACACGCTCGCTTTCATCGCCGGCATAGAGGCTCGTGCCGTCGAACCGCTCGGGGCGGAAATCCTTGCCCCACTTGTGCGAGCCCGCGACATACTCGAGGGCGATCTCCGACGGCACGGGGTCGAGCGGGACCCAGAAGCTGACCGACTTCTGCCCTTCCACCAGATAGTAGGGCTGATCCTGGTGCCAGGGCGTCGGCATGGAGTTGCCCGGCTCCTTGACGAGTACGTGCTCGTGGAAGATGCGGGCGGTCTTCGAGCGCATGAGCTGCGCCGCGGCCTCGGCCATATCCGAATTCAGCACCGCATCCCGGTAGCCCGGAATGCGCTGCCAGTTGCAGTAGTCCTGGAAGAACGGCGCGGTGCCGTCAGCGGGGCGGTAGGTACGCTCGAAACGGCTCGGCGCCGCCATGTTCTCGGCGACGGCGCCGGCAAGCTCGGTCACCCGATCGGCCAGTAAACCCGGAAGCAGTGCGACGCCATCTCGATCGAAAGCTTCAATCTGCTCTGCGCTGATCTTGACCACGCTTTGCTCTCCCCGGCTCACGAAGGGGCGTTCTGGCCCCAGCGCCCTAGTTGAGCGCGTCCTTGAGCGTTTTGGAAGCCTGGAACTTCGGAACGATCGAGGCCTTGATATCGATCTCTGCGCCGGTTTGCGGATTCCGCGCCTTACGCGCTGCGCGCTTGCCGACCTTGAAGGCGCCGAAGCCCGGCAGGCGCACTTCCTCGCCCTTCTTCAGGGTGCTCTCGATATGGCGCAGCACGGCGTCGACGACGTCACCGGCCTTCTCCTTGGTCAGCTCGGTCTCGGCTGCCACTGCGTCGATCAGATCCTTCTTGCTCATTGCATGTCTCCTTGCGGCGCGTCCTGGCGCCGTCCGGGCGAAGAAGCCCTCAATGTCCGAAAAGCCGCGAGGACCGCGGCGACACCCGCGCTAACAACCCCTCACGAAGGGCCGCGTCAAGCCAAAAATGTGCGGTAGCTCAGCTCAAATACTTGCGTGGAATTGCGATAAATCGCGCATTACTTGCAAAGTACGGTGACGGATTGTTCGATAACGTCTTCTTTACTTACGATCGTGGCTGTCGACAAAAAAGGGACGCCCGCCAATAGCGGCGGGCGTCCTCAAGTAACTCGAGTTGCAGATGCGGTCAGTGCGCAGTCGGCCGCGTATCGCCCCCACCGTCTTGCACCGGGCCACCACCCTCGGTTTCCCAGGCAATCGGCTCGGGCTGCCTGACGAGCGCATGCTTGAGCACGTCGTCCATCCGCGCGACCGGCGCGATATCCAGCGCGTTCTTCACGTTATCGGGGATTTCGGCGAGATCCTTCACATTCTCCTCGGGGATCAGCACCTTCTTGATGCCGGCCCGAAGCGCCGCGAGGAGCTTCTCCTTCAATCCACCGATCGGCAGCACGCGCCCACGCAGCGTGATCTCGCCCGTCATGGCGACGTCCTTGCGCACCGGGATCGACGTGAGCACGGAGATGATCGCCGTGACCATCGCGACACCCGCCGATGGGCCATCCTTCGGCGTCGCACCCTCGGGCACGTGCACGTGGATGTCCTTGCGGTCGAACATGGACGCGGGGATGCCAAAGTCGACCGACCGCGAGCGCACGTAAGCATTCGCCGCCTGGATCGATTCCTTCATCACGTCGCGCAGGTTGCCCGTGACGCTCATCTTGCCCTTGCCGGGCATCATGACGCCTTCGACCGTCAGGATCTCGCCGCCGACTTCCGTCCAGGCAAGGCCGGTCACGACACCGACCTGGTCGGTGAGCTCCGCCTCGCCATAACGGTACCTCGGCACGCCGAGATATTCCTCGACGTTCTCGGCCGTGATCTCGACGCTCTTCTTATCGCTCGCGAGGATGTCCTTCACCGCCTTGCGGGCGAGCTTGGAAACCTCACGCTCGAGCGAGCGCACACCCGCCTCGCGCGTGTAGCGGCGGATGAGCGTCTGAAGAGCCTCGTCGCTCACGCTCCACTCGCCCGGCTCCAGGCCGTGCGCGGCCTGGGCTTCCGGAACAAGATGACGCTTCGCGATCTCGACCTTCTCGTCCTCGGTGTAGCCGGCGAGACGAATGATCTCCATGCGGTCCAGAAGGGCCGGCGGGATGTTCAGCGTGTTCGCCGTCGTCACGAACATCACGCTCGAGAGGTCGTAGTCGACTTCGAGATAATGGTCGTTGAACGTGTGGTTCTGCTCGGGGTCGAGGACCTCGAGGAGCGCCGACGCCGGATCGCCGCGGAAATCCGAGCCCATCTTGTCGATCTCGTCGAGCAGGAAGAGCGGGTTCGTCCGCTTCGCCTTCTTCATCGACTGGATGATCTTGCCGGGCATGGAGCCGATGTACGTGCGCCGGTGGCCGCGGATCTCGGCTTCGTCACGCACGCCGCCGAGGCTCATGCGCACGAACTCACGTCCGGTCGCATTCGCGATCGACTTGCCGAGCGAAGTCTTGCCGACGCCCGGAGGCCCGACGAGACAGAGGATCGGCCCCTTGAGCTTGTTCGTGCGTGCCTGCACAGCCAAGTACTCGAGGATGCGCTCCTTGACCTTCTCGAGGCCGAAGTGCTCCTTGTCGAGCACCGCTTGCGCCTCGACGAGGTCCTTCTTGACCTTGCCGCGCACACCCCAGGGGATCGACAGCAGCCAGTCGAGATAGTTGCGGACAACCGTCGCCTCGGCCGACATCGGGCTCATCTGCTTGAGCTTCTTCAGCTCGGCGAGCGCCTTGTCCTTGGCCTCCTTCGACAGCTTGGTATTCTCGATCTTCTCCTCGAACTCGGCGATATCGTCGCGCTCGTCGGTGTCGCCGAGCTCCTTCTGGATCGCCTTCATCTGCTCGTTGAGATAGTACTCGCGCTGCGTCTTCTCCATCTGGCGCTTGACGCGGCTGCGGATCTTCTTCTCGACCTGCAGCACGGAGATCTCGCTCTCCATCAGTGTGTAGACGCGCTCCAGCCGCTCCGACACCTTGGTGATCTCGAGAACGTCCTGCTTGTCGGAGATCTTCACCGCGAGGTGCGAGGCGATCGTGTCCGCGAGCTTCGAGTAGTCCTCGATCAGGCTGATGGTGCCGAGCACCTCGGGGCTGATCTTCTTGTTGAGCTTCACATAGCTCTCGAACTGCGACATCGCCGAACGAGAAAGTGCCTCGAGCTCGTCCTTGTTGCCCGAGGTCTCCGGCAGACGCTCGATCTCGGCCTCGAAGTGGCTTGCGTTCTCGGTGTACTTGACGATTTTCGCGCGTGCGCTGCCCTCGACGAGCACCTTCACCGTGCCGTCGGGAAGCTTCAGAAGCTGAAGCACGGACGCGAGCGTGCCGATCTTGTAGATGGCGCCGGGCGTCGGATCGTCATCGGCGGCATTCTTCTGCGCGACCAGCAGGATCTGCTTGTCCGTGCGCATGACTTCTTCAAGCGCGTTGATCGAGCGCTCGCGGCCGACGAACAGCGGCACGATCATGTAGGGAAACACCACTATGTCGCGCAGCGGCAGCACAGGGAACACTTCCCTGCCAGTCCCTTTCTCCCGGGTCACTTTTTCTTCGCTCATGGTGTCACCGCCTTTTCTCTTCGCCACGGGACCCGATACCGGCGTCCCGGCAATGCGTATACGCTGCTGTTGGGCCTAATCCGTTGGCCTACCTCGCGACGCGCGACCTCGAGAACTCTCGCCGATCACGCTTACAGGTCTACGGCCCCGACGGGCGACGCCCACAGCATAGTACGATCGCAAAAGCTCATATGGTGAGCCCTGCGATAGGGTTAAAGAGCCGTGCGGCCCTGCCGCACCCAGCACTGCGCCGATGCAACCCACCCCCTGCGAGCGGCCCCCGTTTTGATCTTAAGCGATCGTGCCTTTCTCTTCAGCGCGCTCCGCATAAATGCGGAGCGGCCGGGCACCGCCGTCGATCACCTCGGGACCGATAACGATTTCCTCCACCCCCTTCAGATTCGGCAGCTCGAACATCGTGTCGAGCAGGATCCCTTCCATGATCGAACGCAGCCCGCGTGCGCCGGTCTTGCGCTCGATAGCCTTCTTCGAGATGGACTTCAGCGCGTCCGTCGTGATCGTGAGGCGCACGTCCTCCATCTCGAAAAGGCGCTGATACTGCTTCACCAGCGCGTTCTTGGGCTCCGATAGAATCTGAATCAAAGCCTTCTCATCGAGATCCTCAAGCGTCGCGATCACCGGCAGGCGGCCGATGAACTCCGGGATCAGGCCGAACTTCAGAAGGTCCTCGGGCTCCACCGCGCGCAGCACTTCGCCCGTGCGCCGCTCATCAGGTCCGATGACTGTCGCGCCGAAGCCGATCGACGTTCCGCGACCGCGACGCGCGATGATCTTCTCGAGACCGGCGAAGGCGCCGCCGCAGATGAAGAGGATGTTGGTCGTGTCGACCTGCAGGAACTCCTGCTGCGGATGCTTGCGGCCACCCTGCGGAGGCACGGACGCGACCGTGCCTTCCATGATCTTGAGCAGAGCCTGCTGCACACCCTCGCCCGACACGTCGCGCGTGATCGAGGGGTTGTCCGACTTGCGGCTGATCTTGTCGACCTCGTCGATGTAGACGATGCCGCGCTGCGCCCGTTCGACATTGTAGTCGGCGGCCTGCAGCAGCTTCAGAATGATGTTCTCGACATCCTCGCCGACATAGCCCGCTTCAGTGAGCGTCGTTGCATCGGCCATGGTGAAGGGCACGTCGAGGATGCGCGCGAGCGTCTGAGCGAGCAGCGTCTTGCCGCAACCGGTCGGGCCGACGAGCAGGATGTTCGACTTGGCGAGCTCGACGTCGTTGCCCTTGGTCGCGTGATTAAGGCGCTTGTAGTGATTGTGCACTGCGACGGAGAGCACGCGCTTGGCGTGCTGCTGGCCGATGACATAGCTATCGAGCACCGCGCAGATCTCCTGCGGGCTCGGCACACCGTCGCGCGACTTGACGAGGGTGTTCTTGTTCTCCTCGCGGATGATGTCCATGCAGAGTTCGACGCACTCATCGCAGATGAATACGGTCGGACCCGCAATGAGCTTGCGGACTTCATGCTGGCTTTTGCCGCAGAAGGAGCAGTAGAGGGTGTTCTTTTCGCTTGGCATTGGCTTTCCTGCACCCGTTCCCGGTCATGCGCGCCGCGACTTGGACAACGCGCGGAGCTCTTCTCGGCCTCTCGGCACGAACTCAGCCTCAAGGCACCCTAACGACGCGTCCACCAGCTTGTCGAGCTGATCACGGGCGGACCGCCAGATCAACCATGCATTCCCCAAGACCCGCAGCTAAGGCTAAGCGCCCTGCGGGAATTGCAACACCAATGTGACTAACAAGCCGCACCAGTGTTGCGCCGATCACTGCAAGCCATGCGCCAAAGGCGATGGAGCCCACGGAATGCGTCGGTTTTTAGGACTGCATATCTGGGCGCCACCGCCGATCCGCGCCCAAACGTTAACGATTCGGCACTCAGGCCTTCTCTGCATCCGGCTTGGGCTCGATCTCGTCGCGGCGCGCCAGAACCCGATCGATCAGCCCGAATTCCTGCGCTTGATCTGCTGTCATGAAGTAGTCGCGATCCAGCGTCTTTTCAACCATGTCGTACGTCTGGCCCGTATGCTTGACATACACTTCGTTGAGACGGCGCTTCATCTTGACGATATCTTCGGCGTGGCGCTCGATATCGCTGGCCTGACCAGAAAAACCGCCCGATGGCTGGTGAACCATGATCCGGGCATTGGGAAGCGCATAGCGCATACCCTTCTCACCGGCGCAGAGCAGCAATGAGCCCATGGAGGCCGCCTGGCCGATGCACAATGTCGCAATCGGCGGTTTGATGAACTGCATGGTGTCGTAAATGGCCATGCCCGAGGTCACCACCCCGCCCGGGGAGTTGATATACATGGCGATCTCTTTCTTGGGGTTCTGCGCCTCAAGAAAGAGCAACTGCATGCAGATCGACGACGCCATCTGGTCCTCGACAGGGCCGATCAGGAAGATGATCCGCTCCTGCAGCATTCGCGACGGCAGGTCGTAGGGCCGCTCGCCGCGCGCCGTCTGCTCGATCACCGTCGGCCAATAGGTGGCGACGGGAGAGTTGTAGAGCCGATCAGCAGCGAGAGGGGGGATGATCATAGGGGGCGTCCTGCGGGCTTGAGGTAAGGCGGGCGCCCAAGCTGTCGTCCTGGGCCCACCGGTCGAGAATCACGTCACCGACATTGCATATATAGGATGCCGCGGCCGGACTTCATCCATCCTCACGCGGGCATCCCTGATGTGTACAGACCTGTGCGCCACGCGTCCGGAGCTAGGACGCGACTGCGGCACCCTAGCTGCTGCCCCTGCCACCGAACCCGTTCAGCCGGCGGTAGCGCCCGGCACGGCCGGCTCGCCGTCGTCCGGCATCTTCAGCAGCTCCTCGCGCGTCACCTTCTTGTCGGTCGGCTTGGCCTCGCCCAGGATGATGTCGACGACTTTGTCCTCGTAGATCGGGGCACGAAGCTGCTGGACGGCGCCCGGCGTCTTCTCGAAGTACTCGTAGATCATCCGCTCCTGGCCGGGGAATCGGCGCGCCTCGCGGAAGAGCGCATTGCGCAGTTCCTCCTGCGTGACTTCAACCTTGGCCTTGTCACCGATCTCGGCGAGCACCAAGCCGAGGCGCACGCGGCGCTCGGCGAGGCTGCGGTACTCGGCCCGCGCACTCTCCTCCGTCTTGCCCTCGTCCTCGAAGGTCTTGCCGGACTGCTTAAGCGTGTTCGTTACCTGTCCCCAGACCTGATCGAACTCCTGCGTGACGAGCGCCTCGGGCAACTCGAAACTGTGCGCCTTGTCGAGCGCATCGAGCAGCGCGCGCTTGATCTTCGTGCGCGAGAACTCGGTGAACTCGCCTTCAATGCGCTCGCGCATGACCTTGCGCAGCGCCTCGAGCGAGTCGAGTCCGAAACCCTTTGCGAAATCCTCGTTGATCTCGGGCTTCGTCGGCTTCGCGACCGACTTCACTTTGACGGCGAAGGACGCCGCCTTGCCCGCGAGATGCTCGGCCTGATAGGCCTCGGGGAAGGTGACCGAGACGGTGCGATCCTCGCCGGCCTTGGCGCCCTTGAGCTGATCCTCGAAGCCCGGAATGAAACTCCCGCTGCCGATGACGAGATCTGTATCCTCGCCCGCGCCACCCTCGAAGGGCGTGCCGTCGATGGAGCCGACGAAGTCGATCTTGACCTGGTCGCCCTCGGCGGCCTCGCGGCCTTCCTCAACTTCGTAGCTCACATTGCGCTCGGCGAGATCCGCAATGGCCTTGTCGATGGTCTCCTCATCGACCTCGACGACCTCGCGCTCGAGCTTCAGGGTCGAGAAATCGACGATGTCGATCTTCGGCAGCACCTCGAAGGACATGGTGTAGGCAAGGTCGGCCTTGCCATCCATGACCTTCTCGAGCTCGTCCTTGTCCTCGCTGAAGGCGATCTCGGGTTGCATGGCCGGCCGCTCCTGGCGGTCGGTCAGCGCCTGCTTCGACGACTTGTCGACGAGGTCCTGCAGCACCTCGGCCATGAGCGAACGGCCATAGACCTTCTTGATGTGGCCGACAGGAACCTTGCCCTTGCGGAAGCCGCGGAGCTGGATGTTGCCCTTGACCTCATCGAGGCGCGTCTCGAAGCGCTCGCTCAGCTCATTGGCGCCGACGATCACCTTGAGCGTCCGCTTCAGTCCATCCGTACTCGTTTCTGTGACCTGCATATCGACTGTCATCCACTCGTGAAGGCGGCAAGCGCCACCGCTAAGGCTCGTCCTACTCCAAGCATCTGGAGCAAAACGGAAATTTCTAGTTCCGGCTTGGTATGGCCGGCTGGTGCGGACGGAGGGACTCGAACCCCCACGACTTGCGTCGCTGGAACCTAAATCCAGTGCGTCTACCAATTCCGCCACGCCCGCAGCCCGCGCTTGGCGCTGCCGGGCGCGATGGCGCCGACATATATCCGGCCCTGTTGCCTGGGATCAACGCTTTCTTTGAAGGGGCTTGGAGCGGGTATCTGGGGTTTGGGGCCGCAGTCCTCAAGGAGCGACCACGAAAGCGACCCCGTTTTCGCTGAGCCAGGTGCCGGTGCGGCCGTCCACGCGCGGGTTGATGCTGCCATCGCCGCAGGCCCGGGTGCTCGGCCCTTCGATCCCGCGGGACACGACGCCTGCGAGCACCCAGCCGCCGTCCGCCGCCTGGACGAAGACGCTGCCGCCGCTGTCGCCGCTGCAGGAATCCTGGCTCGTGAGGGGCGAGGAGGCGACAATCTCCAGGCCCGGATGGCAACCGTAGACCTTGCTGTCCTCGCCCTTGGGTGATGTCCCCTGGCAGGCAGCCGACGTGATCGGCACATCGACCATGAACTTCCGCCCGATGGTGCCCTGTTCGGTCTTGCCATAGCCGACGATCCTGGCGGACTTCGCGGCGCTGATCACATCGCTCTTGCCGAACTTGGCCGGCGCGACAGTGACCTTGTCCCTCAGGCGCACGTATCCGACATCGCCTTGGGCGTGTTTCCCGCAGTCCATGAGTTTCTTCGAGCGTCCGATATCGACGGCATAGCGCCGCGATGCCGACGCGCCGACCGCCGTGCCGACAACGACATTCGTCGGCGTGCGATTGCAGAAGCAGTGGGCGGCCGTCAGCACCGTGTCCTCGTTGATCAAGGTGCCGCTGCAGATGCCGCGGTTGGTCGTCTCGACGGCGACGGACTCGGGAAACTGCGTCCCTGTTGGTACGCCCATCCATATGCGTTTGTTGTTCAGGAACTCGGCGCTGAAGTTCAGCTGTGTCCGCGGATCGAGCTCGATGGTCGTCGGCGTGCTCGAAGGTGATGCGCTCCGCGTGCCGCCCCCGGTCGGCAAGCTGCTCATCATCTCCAGGACGTCGCGATAGGCGGGCAGGATCGCCGCAGGATCATTCTTATGTCGCTCCGCGACGGACGCGCGGATCTGCATATCCAGGCTCGGCTGCGCCACGGCCGCCGGGGCAAGTACGATCACACTCAATACGGCGAGCAGGATCCATCCCATGTGCAGATCTCCAGCATCGAACCAGAGCACGGTCGCGCACTAACGTAGCGGCGCATTCTGGAGGCTATCCAGAATCTTCTGCTGGGTTTCAAAGTATTTGAAGCGCTCGAGCCCATTGAGCGCCCGCTCCCTCGCTGTCTCGCCCGTGCCGACCTCGCCCGCACGCTCGCGCGTCCCCTTGTCGGGTATATCCCTGATCGGAATGGAGAGAGAAATCGTGAGCCGGTGCACGTCCAAGCGATCGGCCGAGAGGTTGATGCGGCCCGATGCAAGCCTGAACCGATCGGCAACCGGCGCGAGTTCGACGGCGGGCTCCACGCTAGCTCGGATGACCGTCGCGAATTCGAGCGCGTCCACGTAGGACCCACCCGGCCCCTTGGCCTGCTCGAGAAGCTTCTGATCATTGAGCTTCACGAATGTGCTGACGACCTCATCGAGCCCGACGAGACCAGTGATCGGATATCGATAGTTGGCATTTGTCGCCTGAACGGAGCAATCTTCCTTCTTCAGCTCCGCGAAAGTGTCGACGACCTGAAAATTGCGCACGCCAATGCGCTGCTTGTCCTCTCCGGCGCCGACGTTCAAGGAGAACCTGCCGTTGGTGAATGGAAAGGCAAAGCCGGCCGCTCCCGAGCCGCGGTTATTCTCAGTCACCGTAAAACGGAAGTCGTACGCAACGGCAGCGGACTTGTAGCGCGCCTGTGATGCGTGCTTCTCGATGGCGAGGCGCGTCTCGCAGCGGATCTTCTTGACGATCTGCACTGTCGTATCGCCAACGAGATCATCTGGGATGGGGTGGATGGAGCAGCCGAGGAGCGCAATGCACGCAGAAGCGCTCGCAAAAATGCCAAAACGCATGACCACCCCCTACGCAATACAAAATCGCGTAAAGGATAGCCTTGGGGGGAAGCAGAGTCCGTGATCGCAGAGCCACTCGGCGAGTATCTTGCAACCCGGCAATCACTTCAAAGCAAACGAGAGCGGCAGTGCCGTCGTGTACTTGATCTGCTCCATGGCGAAGGCCGAGGAAACCTTCGTGATGTCGATGCGCGAGATGAGCTTCTTGTAGAAGACGTCGTAGGCCGCAATGTCCGGAACCACTACGCGCATGAGGTAATCCACCTCACCGGACATGCGATAGAATTCCACGACTTCCGGAAGATCGCTGACGGCCGCATGAAAGCGCTCGAGCCAGTCGAGATTGTGCTGGTCGGTTTTGATCGACACGAAGACCGTGACCCCCGTATTGACCTTCACCGGATCCAGCACCGCCACCCGCGCGCGAATGACACCGGCCTCGTCGAGCTTCTGGATGCGCCGCCAGCAGGGGGTCGTCGAGAGGCCGACGAGTTTGCCAATCTCGGCAATCGGCATGGTTGCATCAGCCTGCAGCAACCCAAGAATCTTCAAATCCATCGCATCGAGTTCCACAATCCTCACCCCAAAGAGAATATTTTTGCTGTAGGCGATCAAACACGCGATCTGGGCGCGCTATGACCTCCGGCACTTGACGATCTGTAGTATAATTTTCTAATTTCCGCAATATATCCGTGCCCGATGGCCTCCACGCAGCCGAATTCTGGGACGCGGCAGAAAGCCGTTCCTCGAAACGACAGAGCTAGAACGGCGACCTACTCTGCCGCCTTCACGCCCGTTTCGATCTGGCAGGTGACGCCCGTGCCGCCGAGACCGCAGTAGCCGTGCGGAACCTTGTGCAGGTACTGCTGGTGATAGTCCTCGGCGAAGTAGAAGGGCGGCGCATCCAGGATCTCGGTCGTGATCGCGCCGTAGCGCTTGGCCTTGAGCGCCTTGCCGAAGATATCCTTCGATGCCTCCGCCGCCGTGCGCTGTGCCGCGTTGAAGACGTAGATGCCGGAGCGGTATTGCGTGCCAACATCATTGCCCTGGCTATTGCCCTGCGTCGGATCGTGGCTCTCCCAGAAGGTCTTGAGTAGCGTCTCGTAGCTCACCTTCTCCGGGTCGAACACGATAAGCACGACCTCGTTGTGCCCCGTCAGACCCGAGCAGACTTCCTCGTAGGTCGGGTTCGGCGTGTGGCCCGCGGCATAGCCCACAGCCGTGACCCAGATGCCCTCCTCGAGCTCCCAGAACTTGCGCTCCGCACCCCAGAAGCAGCCGAGGCCGAACATGGCCATCTCCATCCCCTCGGGATAGGGGCCTTTCAGCGCACGCCCATTGAGCGCGTGCACGCGTGCGGTCGGGATCGGCTCGGCGCGGCCCTTGAGAGCCTGATCGCGCGAGATCATCTCGGCTTTCTTGCGGAAGAACAGCATGGCTGTGCGCCTTATCTCGAAGGAAGCTGAATGCACGATGTCCTTCTAGCACGGCTCAGCATTCCGTCACTCTGCCGGGGCAGGATGCTCCGTATGACCGTGCGTCGGACCTTGCGGGTGCGCCAGCGCTGCATGATCGCGGGCGAGCAGCGAGTAGACCGTCGGCACGATGAACAGGGTCAACAGTGTGCCGAGCAGCAGCCCACCGACGATGACTAGGCCGATCTGGATGCGACTTTCTGCACCGGCGCCAGTCGCAAGGGCGAGCGGGACGGCCCCGAGCACCATGGCCCCTGTGGTCATCAGAATGGGGCGCAGGCGCAGTGTCGCGGCTTCGATGACCGCCTCGACCTTGGCTCGGCCCTGCTCCTGGAGCTGATTGGCGAACTCCACGATCAGGATGCCATTCTTCGTGATGAGGCCGACGAGCGTCACGAGCCCCACCTGACTGTAGATGTTCATGGAACCGCCACCCAAATACAGTGCCAACAGCGCGCCCGTCATCGACAACGGCACGGTCAACATGATGATGAAGGGATCGACGAAACTCTCGAACTGCGCCGCGAGCACGAGATAAATGAAGGCGAGCGCGAGAATGAACGTGAAATAGATATCGCCCGACGCCTGCCTGTATTCGCGGGACGGGCCGATGTAGTCGATGCGCGCGGACGCCGGCAGGATGCGGCGCGCAACGGCCTCGAGGGCATCGAGCGCCTCGCCCTGCGAGAAGCCCGGCGCGATGTTCGCCGTGATGTCGGCCGAGCGGAGCTGGTCCATGCGTGCGAGCTCGCGCGGCGCGACGGCCTCGCGGAGATCGACCAGGTTCGACAGCTGGATCATCTCGCCGTTGGCGCCACGGACGTAGATCTTCGAGAGATCGTCAGGGTTGGTCCGCTCGATATTGGCCACCTGCACGATCACGTCGTACTGCTTGCCGTTCTGCTTGAAGCGCGTCACCTGGCGACCACCGAGCATGGTCTCGAGTGTGCGTCCGATCGTCTCCACCTGCGCGCCGACGCTTGCCGCCTTGTCGCGGTTCACGCTCACCTTGATCTCAGGCTTGTTGAGCTTGAGCCGGGATTCCAGATTGGCGAGTGATGGGTGCTTTTCAGCTTCCGCGATGATGGCGTCGACCGTCCGGCTGATCTCGCTGTACTCGCCTTGCATAGCGACCGAGATCCAGACAGGACGCGAGCTTGCATTCTGCCCGAGCGAGGGAGGGTTCGTCGCATAGGCGAGCACGCCCGGCATCTGCTTGATCTGCGGGGCCAGAAGATTGACGATCTGCTGCTGCTTGCGCTCACGCTCATCCCACGGCTTCAAGCGGGCGAATGAAATACCTTGCGAGACGATCGGGTTGCCGGACACGACGAAGAATGCCTCGGCCTCCGGCACATTCTTGGTGAAGATGTCCTCGAAGCGCCGGGCATACTTCTCCATGAAGTTGATCGTGGCACCCTCGGGACCGATAAAAAAGCTTATGATCGTCCCGCGATCCTCGACGGGGGACAGCTCGGGCTTCAAAGCCGTAAAGAGGAAGTAGCTGGCAGAAGCGAAGAGCGCACCGATGAAGAGGATCAGAAAGCGCACTTTGAGCGCGCCGCGCAGCGCCGAGCGATAGCCTTCCGTCAGCCCGACGAGCACCCACTCGACAAAATTATAGATGCGGCCGTGGCTCGTCTGGTGCCGCAGCATGCGCGAGCACATCATCGGGCTGAGCGTGAGCGCGATGAAGCCCGACACGATCACGGCGCCTGCAAGCGTCCACGCAAATTCCGTGAACAGCCGTCCCGTGGTTCCCGACATGAAGCCGATCGGCGCGTAGACGGCCGCGAGCGTCAATGTCATCGCGACAACCGCGAAGCCGATCTCGCGGCTGCCCTGAATGGCGGCCTCGATCGGCGCCATCCCCTCCTCGATATGGCGATAGATGTTCTCGAGAACGACGATGGCGTCGTCGACGACGAGCCCGATGGCGAGCACCATCGCGAGCAGCGTCAGCGTATTCACCGTGAAGCCGAGCACGACCATGATGGCGAAGGCGCCGAGTAGTGATGCCGGTATGGTCACGACCGGAATGATCGTCGCGCGCACATTGCGCAGGAACAGGAAGACAACGATGACGACCAGAACGACGGCCTCGCCGATCGTGTGATAGACGGAATCGATCGATGCCTGGATGAACACCGAGGTGTCGTGTGCCACCTCGACCTTCATGCCCTCCGGCAGGTTGGCGGTAATGCTCGGGAGCACCTCCCGCACGCCCTTCGAGATGTCGAGGGGATTGGCAACGGCCTGCTTGACGACGCCAATGGCCACGGCGCGTTGGCCCTTGAAGCGCACCGATATTCGCTCATCCAGCGGACCGAGCTCGGCGCGCCCGACATCCTGCAGGCGCACCGGATAGCCGTCGACTACGCGAACTACGATGGCATCGAACTGGGCGGGGACCCGCAGATCGGTCTCCGCCAGCACCGTGAACTCGGTGTCCTTGCTTTCGATGCGGCCCGCCGGGACCTCGATGTTCTGCTTCCTCAGCGCATCCTCGACATCCTGCGGCGTCAGGCGGTAGGCAGCAAGCCGCGCAGCATCGAGCCAGATGCGCATGGCGTATCGGCGCTCGCCGAAGATGCGCGCCTCGGCAACACCGCTGATCGATTGCAGCCGGTCCTTGACGACACGATCGGCAAAGTCGGTGATCTCGAGCTGGGAATGGCGGTCGGAGGAGAAAGCCAGGAACAGAACGGGCTGTGCGTCGGCCTCAACCTTCGAGATGATCGGTTCGTCGATCTCGTCGGGCAACCTGCCGCGCATGCGCCCGACGCGATCGCGAACATCGTTGGCCGCAGCCTCTACATCACGTCCAAGCTTGAAGCGAACGACGATGAAACTGCGTTCCTGACGTGTCATCGAGCGCAGATAGTCGATACCCTCGATACCGGCGATGGACTCCTCGAGGACACGCGTCACGGTGCTCTCGATGACCTCCGCGCTGGCGCCGCGATACAGCGTTTCGACGAGGACGACAGGCGGATCGATGTTCGGGTACTCGCGCACCGCGAGGCGCTTGTAGCTGACGAAACCAACAAGAACGATGACGAGGCTGAGCACGGTGGCGAACACCGGGCGGCGAATACAGAGCTCGGGAAGGCTCATGGCTCAGTCAACCCTTTCCAGGTTGGCCTTCACGGTCATGCCGTCACGCAGCTTCAGCGCGCCTTCAGTCACGATGATGGACTTCGTCTCCAGCCCCTGCACAACCTCGACGAGGCCGCCGCGTCGCTGGCCCGTCTTGAGCTTTGTCAGCCTGGCCTTGTCGCCGTCGAGCACGAACACGAACTGCTCCTGCCCCATAGGTACGACGGCCGTCTCGGGAACCAGAATGCCTTCCTTTCCGGCGTCGAGGATCAAGGTCACGCGAGCGAACATCCCAGAGCGCAGCAGCCCGTCCTTGTTGACGGTGCGGGCACGCAGGATGACTGCGCGACCATTGGGATCGTGCGCGGGATCGATGGCATAGACCTCGCCATCGAACGTCGCGCCGGGAATGGCATCGAGCGTGATGTTGATGGATTGGCCAACCTTGAGCTGAACGGCATAGATCTCCGACACGCGGAAATCCACCTTGAGTGTCTCGATGTTCTCGATATTGACCATGTCCTGGCCAGGATTGACGTAGTCTCCGAGGCTGACTTTCCGTAGCCCCAAGGTGCCGTCGAACGGCGCAACGAGCGTCATTTTGTCGAGCGTGGCCTGCGCCAGAGCCAGCGAGGCTTCGTCGGCCCGCAGCTTGGCGTGGGCCTCGTCGTAGGTGCGCTGCGAGCCGGCGCCCTTTTTCATGAGCTCCTGGGCGCGCTCGAAGTTGACCTTGCTTAGCCCGAGTGCCGCATTCATCTGCTCGAGCTGCGCCTGCGCGATGCTCGAGTCGAGGCGCACGAGTGGTGTCCCACGGGTTGCGCCCTTTCCTTCCTGGAACAGGATTTCACTGACGCGCCCGGCGATCTCCGGCCGGATGATGACGGACTCATTCGAGCGTAGGCTGCCGACCGCTTCGATCTGACGGCGGATCGAGCCGATCCTGACCGGCGCTGCATCGACGGTGACATCGCTTGCCTTGGGTGCGACGGCCGTGCTCCCGCTCGGCGCAGGCGGCTTCAGGAATTGCCAGCCCACCCCCGCAACAACCAGCACTCCGGCGAGCACGGCTCCGATCAGCCAGCGCATGTGGTCGAACTCCTGTCTCGGCTTCCCCGGCACCTGACCCCGTCTCGCCCAGTGGATGCCCTTGCAGCACTCCACCCGCTTCCCGCAGCCTTCGGCCCAGCCTCAACGGGCCCGGACGGGGCGATCCGTCGCGAGTTTCTCATACAAACATCGATGCATGTAAATTCCCAACGGGCCTAGATCTCCAGGCACAAGCGCACATTATCCCGGCGTTTCCGCTTCACGGTTTGGTGATCAGAAGATTCAGATGCAGCGGGCCTTCGCCGGTGCGTGAGCCTCGAAGGATGCGAAGAGCGATTGGAGTGACCCCACGCCCTCGCGACGTAAATCGAAGCTGCGCGGATGTCGTAGCCACTGGTCGCAGAGGCCGATCATCACGCTGTGCAACGTCAGGGCGGCAATCCGCGGCGGCCAATTCGGGGACAGGCTGCCTGCCTCGGCGGCTCGTGTCAGAAGGCGGACGAACAGCTCACGCGAGCGCAAGATTTCCTCGCGTCTGCGGTCGGCGAGCTTCTGCAGCTCACCCAAGGACTCGCACCGATGCATCATGATCGCAAGGAGACGCTGGCGCGCCTTGTCGGCTGCGAGCAACTCCAGCGCGCTGCGGCAGATGGCATGGAGCGCATCGAGCGGATCGACCGTCTTGTCCGCGGCATTGCGGGCGAGCTCTTCCTCCTGAGGGAAGCGCCGGCGGTCAAGCAGTGCATTGAGCAGATCCGCCTTGCCGCGGAAGTGGTGATAGATAGCACCGCGCGTCGTTCCGGCGGCGCGGGCGATGTCATTGAGCGTGGTGCGGGTGACGCCTTTGATCCAGAAAACGGCCTCCGCAGCATCCAGCAAGGCTTGCCTCGTCTGCTCCGCTTCGATTTTTGTCCGGCGCATGCTCTCTCGATCGTATCTGTGCCGGAAATCACGCCAATGAATAACGCAACGACAATCAAATCTCGGTGGCGCGCGACACGGGTCCAGCAACCCGAGTATGGCTATCGATCCAGCAGCCGAGGATGGGTGTCAATAGCATCGCGCAAGCCTCCCCGGACAGCCTCGCAGGATTGGCGCGGTTTCGCCGGCGCGGGGGCCTGCTGTAAGCTACAGGTCCATCCGGAGGACAGGCGTGCCCAATAGAAGACTTCCCGCACTCGGCGCCTTGCGTGCATTCGAAGTGCTCGCCCGCGCAGGCACACTCACCAAAGCTGCAGACGAGCTGTGCGTCACACCCTCGGCCGTGGGGCATCAGGTGCGGGCGCTGGAAGCCTGGCTTGGCACGCCATTGTTTGAAGCGAAGGGCCGCCAGCGCGTACTGACTGCGGACGGTGCGCGATTAGCCGGCGACATCGGCAAGGCTTTCGACCAAATCGAGTTCGCCTGTCGAGCGGTGGCCCAGCCCGCCGGACAAGAGTTGCACGTCAATGTCACGCCAACCTTTGCGATCCGCTGGCTGGTCCCGCGTCTTGGACGTTTCCATGCCCGCCACCCCGACGTCGCCGTCCACATCGAGACGAGCGCCAAGCCCACAGATGTTTCGCGTGAGAACATGCACGCCGCATTGCGCTTCGGTAAGCCGCCCTGGACTGGCCTCACCTCCGAGCTGATCTTCATGGAGGATGTCTTTCCGGTTTGCCATCCCAAGCTGCTCACTGGCCGCAAGAGACTGAGCAAGCCGGAGGACCTGCGCCATCACACGCTGTTGCACTCGCTCTATCGTCGCGATGACTGGTCGAGATGGCTCGAAGCTGCCGGTGTCGAAAAAGCAATCGTCGATCCGACGCAAGGCCTCACCTTCGATCTGACAACGATGGCCATCGACGCCGCTGAGAACGGGCTCGGCGTTGCCATGACGCGGGAAGCTCAGGTGACGGCCGTCATCGAAAGCGGCCGCCTCATCGCTCCTTTCCGCCGCGACTACTTACGAGGCGAAGGCTGCTATTTTCTCGCCAAGCCGGCGCTATGGGGCGAGCCTCACGTTGCATCTTTCAGGCTATGGCTCCTGGAGGAGGCGCGCCGTGCCTTTCCGGAGAAGGCGGACGCCTAATCAAAAACTGGCGATCCTGTACTTTTCCTCCAACATGGTTGGAGATTTCCTTCCTTGCGCCGAGCGGCAAGGGGGCTACCATTCCGTGATCCGCATGCCTCTCGAGCGAGATAAAATGCTCAACGCGACGCCCACAGCCCGGCCCGACGGCGGCGCCCTCGCGGGAATTCGTGTCGTCGAGCTCGCGAATTTTGTTTCAGGCCCGTTCATCGGCATGCAGCTCGCCGATTACGGCGCCGATGTCATCAAGATCGAGCATCCCACCCGCGGCGACGGCATCCGCACCTGGGGCAATCGCAAGAACGGCATCGGGCTTTATCACAAAGTCCTCAATCGCAACAAAAGGAGCGTCTCGGCCGATCTTGGCACGACGCTCGGCGTGGAAGTCGTGCGCCGGCTCGTCGCGCGCGCCGACGTCCTGATCGAGAACTTCAGGCCGGGCACGCTCGAGGAATGGGGCCTCGGCTATGACATGCTGTCAGCGATCAATCCGGGCCTCGTGCTCGTGCGCGTATCGGGTTTTGGCCAGACAGGCCCCTATCGCGAGCGCTCGGGCTTCGGCTCGCTCGCCGAGGCGATGACGGGCTTTGCCTACACGAACGGCTTTGCCGACCGCCCACCGCTACTGCCGAGCTTCGCCATGGCGGACACGACAACGGGTCTCGCCGGTGCATTCCTCACGCTTGCCGCACTCGAAGCTCGCCGCAGCAATGGCGGGCGCGGTCAGGTCATCGACCTCCCGATCTACGAGCCGATGCTCTCGCTCATGGGCGGGCAGATCGTGGACTTCGATCAGCTCGGCATCGTCCAGCAGCGACAGGGTAGCCGCCTGCCGCTCGTCTCTCCGCGCAACACCTTCCGCACCCGTGACGGTGGATGGATCGCACTCTCGGGTGGCGCGCACGCTGTATTTCAAAGGCTCTGTACTGCGCTCGATGTGCCGGAGCTGGCGAACGATCCGCGCTTCAGCGACAACCAGAAGCGCATACAAAACACCGATGCCATCGAGTTGGCCCTGCAGGAGGCCATCGGCAAGTTCACCCTGGACGAGGTTGCGACACGGCTGCGCGAACACGATGCGCCGGGCGCGCCAGTGTACAGCGTCGCCGATATGTTCGACGATCCGCACATCCTGGCGCGCGAGAACATCACCAGCGTCCAGGATGATGAACTCGAAGATCACATCCAGATGCCGAACGTGATCGGCAAGTTTTCCGCTACGCCCGGCGTCGTGAAGCACGCGGCGCAGAGGCTGGGCGCGAGCAACATGGATGTGCTCGTCAAGGAACTTGGCTTTGACGAGCAAGAGCTCACTGCGGCCGGCATCGCGTTGTGATCTCCGGCACGCGCAATTCGGAAGGTGAACGATGACGGAAAAAAAGGGCGGGCCGCTCGCAGGCATCAAGATCATCGAGATCGCCGGGATCGGGCCGGCACCTCTTTGCTCTTCACTCCTCGCGGATATGGGCGCCGACATCGTCCGTATTGACCGGCCCGAGCCGACCGGCCTCGGCTTTGAATTCGCCGGCCCGCGCGCGGACGTACGCCGCCGTGGTCGTCCCTCGGTTGCCATCGACCTCAAGAACCCAAAGGGCGTCGAGACCTTACTGCGCATGATCGAGCAGGCGGATGCCTTGATCGATCCCATGCGGCCGGGCGTCATGGAGCGGCTCGGTCTCGGCCCTAAGATCTGCCATAAGCGCAATCCGCGCCTCGTGTATGGCCGCATGACTGGCTGGGGGCAGCATGGCCCCCTCTCGACCGCCGCCGGGCACGACATCAACTACATTTCGCTCTCCGGCGTCCTGCACGCGATCGGTCCGCGCGAGCGGCCCGTTCCACCGCTCAATGTCGTCGGCGATATGGGCGGCGGCGCAATGTTCCTGCTCACGGGCTTGCTGGCAGGAATTCTGGAAGCAAAGACCTCCGGCCTCGGGCAGGTCGTCGATGTTGCCATGACCGAGGGATCGGCCTATCTCGCGCTTGCATGCTTCGGGCTCGCGGCCGTCGGCGAATGGTCCGAACAGCGCGAGGATAATTTCATCGATGGCGGCGCACCGTTCTGGCGCTGCTACAAAACCAAGGACGACAAGTTCATTTCGGTCGGCGCCGTCGAGGCGAAGTTCTACGATATTCTTCTGCGGACGCTCGGCCTCGATCCCGCCGAATGCCCTCCACAGTTCGATCGTGCACGCTGGCCACAGATGCGCGAGCGCTTCTCTGCCCTCTTCAGGCAGAAGACGCGGGATGAGTGGTGCACGCTCATGGAAGGTACCGACATCTGCTTCGCGCCCGTGCTGAGTTTTTCCGAAGCCGCCGAGCATCCGCACAACAAGGCACGCGGCAGCTTCGTCTCCGTCGACGGCATCGTGCAGCCCGGACCGGCGCCGCGCTTCAGCCGCACGCCGTCGAGCGTCAAGGGCGGGCCTCCGGCCTTCGGCGCGCATACGGAGACGACACTCAAGGCCTGGGGCTTTTCGAGCGACGAACTGGCCGCGTTGAAGGCCGAGAAGGCGATCGGGCGGCAGGTATGATTTCCGCGCGTTTGACATCAACGTCTTGCTAGGGGAGCCTGCGGAAAGAGCTCCGGAGGACGTACGCTCATGCAGCTTTCCATCAAGCCGCCGCTGACATCGAAGGCCTATGACGTCGAGGATTTCGCGGCCGCGCAGGAGTTCTTTCACAGCCGTGGCTGGACGGACGGCCTGCCTGTCGTGCCGCCGACGGAAGCTGCCGTCGAGGCATGTCTCGAGTGGGCGGGAATGCCCCCCGATCAGCTGCTCGGCGTCGAACCCGTGCGGACCCAGCCGATCACCGCCGAAAAGCTTGCGGTCAACGCCGTCATGGCGGGATGCCTGCCGATGCATTTCCCGGTCGTCGCAACAGCTTGGCAGGCCATGATGAAGGATGAATTCCTTCTGCACGGCGTGACGTCGAGCACCGGCGGCTGCGCGGTGATGATCATCATCAATGGGCCGGTGCGTCTCGAGATCGGCGCGAGCGGTACGTTCAATGCGCTCGGCAACAGCGATCGCGCGACGTCGGCCATCGGTCGCGCCATCCGGCTCGCGCTGATCAATTTGATGGACTTGCGGCCCGGCGAGGTCGATCGCGCGACGCTCGGCCATCCCGGCAAGTTTTCCTACTGCCTCGCCGAGGATGAGGAGGACATGACGTGGGAGCCGCTGCATATCCAGCGCGGCATGCCACCGGGCACGTCGGGCGTGACGGTCTTCGCCGGCATGGGCCCACGCCAGATCATGAATGAGTGGACGACCGATCCGAAGGAAATCCTGGAGACGTTCGCCGCCGAGATGCGCGCCAATCAGCTCCACTATTCGATCTATGGCGGCAACTACGTTATCGTCATCCCTAAGCAGCTCCGCGATCACATTCAGGGCGCGGGCTGGACAAAGAAGGACATTGCCGAGTTCATCTTCGAGCGCGCGCGCGTCCAGCGTGGCGAGTGGGCGAACGTCGGCAAGGGCTCCGTCGTGCGCGATCGGGCAACGAAAGTGCATCCGGCATTGCAGTCGCCTGATGATCTTCTCGTCGTTGCGGCTGGCGGGCCGGCTGGCGGTTTCGGCGCTGTCATCCCGCCGTGGATGGGCAGCAAGACGCGGGCTGTTACCGCAGCCATCGGCGTCTGCGTGGATTGTGAACCGCCGAAGCGGTGAACTTCGGCAAATCGGAGGAAACGCGTGCAAGGACACGAGACATGAAGGTCCTGGATCCAACCAACGAAATGAAGGCGACGGGCGTGGTGCTCTCGCCGCGGCTCGCCTCCTTCGAGGGGATGACCGTCGGCATCATCACCAATGCCAAGGAAGGCACAAAGGGGTACTTCACCCACCTCGAACGCTTGTTACGTGAACAAGGCGCGACGGATGTCGTGTGGCGCGAGAAGTCCAACTACAGCGCGCCCATGGATGCGCACATCGTGCAGGAGCTCACGAACTGGCACGCGGTGTTCACCGGTGTCGGAGATTGAGGGAGCTGCTCGTCGTGCAGTCTGCATGACACGATAACATCTGAACGCAACGGCGTTCCGGCAGTCGGCGTGATGACCACGCGCTTCGTGAGCGCGGCGGAGCTCATGTGCCGCGTGCTCGGGGTACCGGGCTTCAAATTCGCGGTGATCGATCACCCGATCAGCAGTGCATCGAACGAGCTGCTGGAAGCCTACGCACGGGCGACGATCGAGCAGGCCGAGCAGATCCTGCTGCAACCGTAGATCGGGTCGCGCAGGCACGTCGGCGCCTCATGTTGGCGCCGGCGTGGCTTCTTCATTGCTCTATTGCATGGCCCCGCTTCGGCACCAGGACGGTTCGCTCGAAGCTCATGAACTGTACGCCATCGGCCTTCTTGCCGATGGTGCGGACGGTGACGATCCCTTGCGTGGGACGTGACGAGGACTCGCGCTTTCCGAGAACTTCTGATTCCGCATAAATCGTATCGCCGACAAAGACCGGTGCCGTCAGCTTGATGTCGTTCCAGCCGAGATTGCCAATCGCCTGCTGGCTGACGTCACTGACGCTCATGCCCACCACCATCGACAGCGTAAGGCAGCTGTTGACCAGCGGCTGCTTGAACTCGGACTTGGCCGCGTAGGATTTATCGAAGTGCAGAGGATGGGTGTTCATCGTCAGCAGCGTGAACCAGATATTGTCAGTCTCCGTGATCGTTCGTCCCGGGCGATGCTCGTAGATATCGCCGACATGGAAGTCTTCGAAGCACCTGCCGAAGGTCTCGCGATAACGCTGTCCTTCGATCTCCTTCGGATGCTGCATCCTTTTATTCTCCGGGAGTTGGTGAGCCAGGATTCATGATGGCCTGCGTGTGCTCGCCGAGGCGTGGTTCACGCAGCACCGGCGATGCCGGCTCGTGACGGAAATGAATGGGCGGACCCACGTGCGTGCGGCCCTGCGCGTCTTTCAGCAACATTCCGCGCGCCTGGAGGTTCTCGTGCGCAAAGGCCTCGGGCAGAGTGTTGACGCGGCCGTAGCAGACATCGAGCGTGGCGAGATAGGCGTCCCACTCGGCGAGCGTCTTGCTGCGGAAGACCTCCGCAAGAAAGTGCATGACCGGCTGCTGGTGCGGCCCCGGACCGCGCAGGCACAGCTCGGCGAGATCCGGGCGGCCCAGCGCGCCGAGCAGGTTATGGATGAACTTCGGTTCCTGTCCGGCGAGGACGAGAAAGCGACCGTCGCGTGTCTCATAGGGACGGTAGAAAGCCGCGCCACCGGTCGTGCGCTCGTGCGTCGGAATCGGCTGTCGGCCTTCCGCAAGCGTGGGGCCGAGGATGTTCAACATCGCGCCGACTGTGACGTCGTGCATGCTGATGTCGATGTAGTCACCGTGTCCCGTCTGGTTCCGTCGCAGCAGCGCCATCAGAACAGCGGAGAGGCCCTGCAGCCCCGCGAGCACGTCCGCCACGGGGATCGCGGGCATGGCCGGCTTGCCATCGCCGCCGAGTGACGCGGTGAGCAATCCGCTTTCGGCTTCCAGAGCCAGGTCATGCGCGGGACGGCCACTAAAGGGGCCCTCCTGCCCGAAGGCGCTGATCGAGCAGTAGACGATGCGAGGATTGCGCGCACGTACGGCCTCGTAGCCAACACCGAGCCGATCGACCACACCGGGCCGAAAAGACTCGACGACGACATCGGCAGTCTCGCACAGCTCGAGCAGCCACTCGCGCTGATCGCCATTCTTGAGATCGACGACGATGCTCTTCTTGCCGCGGTTGAGGTTGCGGAAGAAGACCGTGCTCTGCCCGTCGGAGAGCCCGATATGGCGGCCCGGGTCACCCTCACCCGGCACTTCGACCTTGATCACCTCCGCCCCGTGATCGGCCATGGCAAGCGTGAGATAGGGCCCCGGCAGGAAGACGGAGAGATCAACGACGCGGATGCCATCGAGCTTCATTTCCGAGCACGCTCCCGTTCGGAAGCCGATCCGCCGAGGAACTCCGCATTGTCCGCGCCGAGCGGCGAGCAAGCCTTCTGTTCCAGGCGCTTTCCGTTGATCTTGATCGGATTGGCGAGCACACGCATTCCCGCCATCGCGGGATGCGGCACATTGCGCACCATCTCCGTCGACTTGAGGAATGGATTGTCCAATGCACTTGCAAGATCGAGAACGGGTGCGATGGGCAGCAGGCTGCCGAGCTTGTCGAGCCAGTAGGCGCTCGGTCGCTTCTTCATCTCGACATCGACGATCTCGGTGATGGTGTCGCGGTTCTTTTGCCGGCTCGCGGCCGTCGCAAAGCGCTCGTCCCGCGCCAGCTCGGGCTGTCCGAGGGCCGTCACGAGCTCGCCCCAGAACTTGTCGGTCATGCACATGATGAAGACCCACCCGTCTGCCGTCGGGAAGGTCTGCACAGGCGCGACGGAGAAGTGGGCGCTGCGCTGCTGGCGCTCGGAGACGTGCCCTTCATTCAGATACCAGCGCGCGACGTAACCAAGCTGATGAAGCGCCGCCTCGAACAGGCTTACATCGACGTCGCATCCCTTGCCGGTCGAGCGTGCCTGCAGCACGGCCGCGAGCAGACCGACGGCCGCGGTGAGGCCCGTCGTCTGATCGATCATCGACGGCGCGCCGATGCGCGACGGCGGCCCATTCGGCTCTCCCGTCAAGTCCATCAACCCGGATTCCGCTTGCATGAGGTAGTCGTAGCCGGGTCGGGCTTTGCGCTCGTTATCGCGGCCATAGGCGGAAATGTGAACGCACACGATCGACGGCTTGAGCTTGGAAAGTGAGGGATAGTCGAGGCCCATCTTCGCCGGCAGATCGCCGCGCAGATTATTCATCACGACATCGGACCGGGCGATGAGTCCCTCCAGCGCCTTGCGGCCTTCTTCGCTGCGCAGATCGAGCGCCACGCTCTTCTTGCTGCTGTTGAAGGACTGGAAATATTCGCTGTCGTTCTCGCCGAGGTAATAGGGTCCGGTCTTGCGCGCGGGATCACCGCCGATCGCCGCGTTCTCGATCTTGATCACTGTCGCGCCAAGCTCGGCCAGCAGCATCGTGCAATACGGTGCCGCGCCGAACTGCTCGACCGACACGATCTTCAAATCCTGAAGCGGCTTCATGCGATGGGGTTCCTCTTGATCCAGTTCTTGGAGATGATGATGCGCTGCATCTCGTTCGTACCCTCGCCGATACACGTCAGCGGCGCGTCGCGATAGAGGCGCTCGATGTCGTACTCCTGCGAGTACCCGTACGCACCATGTATGCGCATTCCCTCGATCGAGTTCTCGAGCGCGGCCTCGCTGGCGAAATACTTGGCCATTCCCGCCTCCATGTCGCAGCGCTCGCCGCGATCGAAGGCCGCTGCCGCATCGAGCGTCAGCAGGCGAGCAGCGCGAGCGCGCGTTGCCATTTCGGCGATCTTGAGCTGGATGGCCTGATGCTCACAGATGGGCTTGCCGAAGGTCTTGCGCATCTGCGCATACTCCGTCGCGAGCTTGAGCGCGCCCTCGGCGATGCCGACGCCGCGCGAAGCGACGTTGATCCGCCCGAGCTCGAGACCGCCCGTCGTCTGGTAGAAGCCCTGCCCCTCGACGCCGCCGATGAGGTGATCCTTCGGAACGCGGTAGTTCTCGAAGATGAGTTCTGCGGTGTCGATTGCCTTGTAGCCGAGCTTCTTGAGCTTGCGGCCGACCGTGAAGCCCTCCTTCTTCGGTGTGATGAAGAGGCTCAACCCCGAGTGCCGCGGGCTTGCTTCCGGGTTGGTTTTGACCAGCATCGCAAAGCACGAACCCTCGGCGCCGTTCGTAATCCACATCTTGGTGCCGTTGATGACGTAGTCGTCACCATCGCGGCGCGCCGTCATGCGGATACCCTGGAGATCGGTGCCGGCATCGGGCTCGGTAAGCGCGAGACCGCCGCGGATTTCGCCCGATGCGATCTTCGGCAACCACTGTCTCTTCTGCTCGGGCGTGCCGAATTTCTCGATGGCGAGCGCCAGCATGAGATGCGAGTTGAATATACCGGTGATCGACATCCAGACGGACGAGATCTGCATGACGATCTTGGCATAGGTCGACGCCGGCAGGCCGAGACCGCCGTATTCGGTGCTGACCGTCGCCCCGAACAGACCGAGCTCCTTCATCTGCTCGACGATGTGATTGGGATAGCGGTCAGCGTGATCGTATTCGCGTACGATCGGCTTGAGCTCCCGCTCGGTCCACCGCTCGATCATGTCGAGGAGTTGGGCCTCCTCACTTGCATCATTTACGGGTCCGCTCATCCGACGTTCCTGCCCTTCTCGAACAATTTGTTCGGACAACATGACAACCACTCGCTGCACATGTCAATATGTGTGAACTGACGCCCAGGAATGCGGGCGATAAGTCATCAGGACAAAAGGGAACATTCATGGAAACCCGGGCTAGGACGCAAACGAAAGGTCGCCAGCGCGGGCAGCCCAAGAGCAGGCCGCGCGCACGATCGCCGATCGAATACCGATCCGACGATCCGCTCTATCTCCAGGTTGTTCGGACACTGAAGGACGAGATCGTCAAGGGAGTCTATCCCGTCGGCTCGCAGCTCCCGACGGAGGAGGAGCTGCGAAAGCGCTTCTCCGTCAGCCGCTATACCGTGCGCGAAGCGCTGAGGCGGTTGCGGGAAGACGACCTCGTCTCTTCACGGCAAGGCTCCGGGACGACCGTTTCACCGCAGCTCTCCACCTCTTATGTTCACGAGGTCATGTCGATCAACGACCTCGTCACGTTCGCAACGGGACTGCGTTTCGCGATCGAGTCCATTGAACTCATCGAAGTCGACCGGCAGCTCGCCGCGCGCATCGAAGTGAAGAGAGGCGACCACTGGCTCGCCATCCGCGGTCATCGTCACACGGAAGAAAGCGAGGTTCCGGTCTGCGCCACCGAAGTCTATGTCAATCGCGAATTCGCGGCCATCGGCCGACTTTTGAAACGACACACCGGCCCCATCTTCCACCTCATCGAGGATATGTACGGCCAGCGTGTCGTCGAAGTGCGCCAGGAGATCGCCGCAACGCTGATGTCCGTGGCGATGGCGAACGGACTCCGCGTCGAAGACGAGACCATGGCGCTCGAAGTGCGGCGCATCTACAAGCTCGCATCGGGGACGACAGCCCTGATCGCCATCAATACCCATCCGGCCTCGCGCTTCCGTCACTCAATGACGATGCGTCGCGTCAAAGGCTGAGCCCTGATGGCGACGCTATCATCGCGGACGCTATGCCAGCAGCGGCGTCATTGCAGCGCGCGCCCGATCGACGTCGATCGCTTGATGGCCGGCGGGTTCCAGCGTCCGTCGAGTGCCTCTTGCCTCGGAGCGTAGAGCCGCATGGTCAATCCGAGTTTGCCGCTCTTCGGTGCAGGCAACCAGTTCGACTCCAGCTCGGGGCCGGGATTATCGCTCTGAACAAATAGATCGAGCGAACCGTCCGCGTTGAACTTGAGCGCGTCTCGATCACCGATGGCAAAGCGATTGATCGAATTGGCGACCTGAAAGCCTTCCGCGTCATACATGGTCAGAGACCAGAATGCGTTGGCAGGTGGGAGGTTGCCCTTGTCGAAGTGCAGCACGTACTTGTTCTCGCCCACGACTGGGTTGCCGTCGGCATCGGCGACATTGAGCGGATAAATCGCGTCTTCGGGTTGATTGGCGCCGAGCCCTGCCATCGCGACTATGGCGCGCTTGAGGTAGTAGTCGCCGTAAACGCCCATCGTATCGGTGTTCATCTGCCAGCCATTAACGACACGGGCCATCGTCGGCATCCTTTCGACCATAAATTTCAAGCCATCGGCAGCGCCACTCGCGAGCGCGTCGGCATTGACCTTGCCGCTATCGAATTTGCCCGGCTCGATCCCGATCCGCTTCATGCGTGCGAGGATCGACCAGTCGGTCATATGAGGCGGATGCTGCTTCATCAGCTCGGCGCCATACTTGAAGTAAGCTTGCGCAGGCATCGAATTTACCTGTTTGAGGGGTTCGGTTTTGGTGTCGACTGCTGGATCGATCTTCTGGTCGATCGTGCGCGGCGTTCGTCCCCAATCGGCCAGAAGCGTGAGTTTGTAGCCTTCCTGGATTTTGTGGACCGCGCCGTAGTCCTTGACCCCGTTGGTCTGGGTGCGCCCAATGATCCAGACATACGGAGTTGGCGACTGAATGCGTTCGACGTCCGACGGAAGCGTTCCGGTCCAGCCGGGCGGGACAACCGCAAAATTGGCGGCGCCTGTGCCATTCGTCCGCTTTCCCGGGACCGCGAAGACATCCGACCACATATCGAGCATGGGCAACATGAAGTAGCGTCCACCGGTATCAGCGGTCGAGACAACGACTGGGCCACCAGTCAGATCCAGCCATGCAGACGAATAAAGCGTATCGAAATTCGGACGGACCACAGCCTTCATCTCGGCAGTGGGAAACGTGCGGATGTGGTTGAAGGTATTGGGTGCGCCACCCATGCCGCCCGTCTTCGGGTCGCGATTGGTCAATTGCTTGCGAGTCACGTCCATCGTGATCAACGGATAGAGATAGATGTACGCCTCCTGCGCGATAGTCCGCGCCTCGTCTGGTGAACTCGATTGACCACTGGCGATCGCGGGAGAGGGTTGCTGTGCTTGTATGGCGTTGATGGTTCCCACTGATGTCAGTGCCAATGCGGCCGCGAATGACACCGCCGCGTACCGAGTAAGAGTGACTTGGGCATTCATCCTAATCTCCTGATGCAAGCAACGAAGCTGTGGCCGGTATGAGCCGCGAATGTGATCTCCATTGGCAGCGCGCGAACCACAGAAGCGGCAGGATTGTGATCAGGGCGGCGTCAGCCTGCTATCGGTAAAAACCCGATAAGTGAGATCACCCGCGTAAACCGCGGTGGCCTCATATATTTGGTCGACCTGCACGGTCTTCTAGTGGTCAAGATTGATCTGGAGATCTACGCTGTGTAGCTCTGTTCGGCCTCGAATTAGAGAACTACACCAACGAAGGAACACATCATGGCAAAAGAGACTGAGGACAGCTTGTTTGAGAAGGGCCTCGCCGTTCGCAAGGACGTCCTCGGCGCGGAGTATGTCGAGCGTTCGATCGCGGGAGCCGACGAGTTCACGCGGACGATGGCCGAGTGGTCGACCGCCTATTGCTGGGGCGCACTCTGGACGCGTCCCGGCTTCGACCGCCGCAGCCGCAGCATCGTCAATCTCGCCATGATCGCCGCGCTGAACCGGCCGCACGAGCTGAAGTTACATGTCAAAGCAGCACTGAAGAACGGCCTGACCAAGGACGAGATCAAGGAGATCTTCCTGCAGGTCGCCGTTTATGCCGGCGTCCCCGCGGGCATCGACAGCTTTCGCATTGCCAAGGAAGCCTTCAAGGAGGTCGACGATGCCAACAAGTCCGGGAGCTGATGGCGCGGGGCAATCTGTTCCCGTGCCTCCAGCGTCGGTGAGCCGCCGTCCAATATCAGCGCGCGCACCCGTCCCCGCGCTCCGGAACTTTGCTGCGACCTGTGCTTCAGACTGAAGAGAAAAACTGTAACTAGCGACGAGCAGAATATAAGCCCGGCGAGCGCTTTCGTGACGTCGCTCGCCGGGAAACGGCCGCCAGTCCGGTCCACTGACGACAATTCCGAAACATTCCGGATAAGGCTACAGTTCCGCCCAAATTTTCAGTCGCCCGCTCAAAGATTGGGCGTTCCGAAAACCATACTGATGCGGATATCGCCCTCCGTTCGAACCACTTCCAATGTTGGCGAAGTCAACGACGCACTTACGATGAAGTCTGCCGAGCTGTCGCCGAGGCGCACGTTACGCAGCCGGATGCTGCCGATGGAGGGAGGAAGGACCGGATTGTTGAGGCGTAGCTCGCGGGCCTCCGTGTGGAACTCCAGTCCCAGCAGCGACTGGATCATCGAAAACGGTGCACTCGCTGACCATGCCTGCGGCGAGCACGCTGCGGGATAGAGCACTGGACCGCGTCCGCGGCGACGGCGAAAGCCGCAGTAGAGCTCCGGGATACGGCGGTCGTCCATGTAGGCTGCTGCGCGCATTCCGGCATCGAAAATAGCGGCCGCACCACTTTTGACGCCGTAACGTGCGAGTCCCGCGGCGAGTATGGCGTTGTCGTGCGGCCATACGGAGCCATTGTGATACGACATCGGGTTGTAGCGCTCCTCGCCGTAAGCGAGCGTTCGGATGCCCCAACCAGAGAAGAAGTCGCTCCGCATCAGCGCTGTCGCAGATGCCATTGCGCGATCCGGCGCGACGATGCCGCAGAATAGCGCATGACCGACGTTGCTGGAGCGCACGCGGCAAAGGCGCTTTTCCCCGTCGAGTGCAAGACCGTAGAACTCGAGTTCAGGACACCAGAACGTCTCTTCGAATTGTCGGCGCAGGGCTGCGGCCTGCGACTCCAGGGTCTCCGCGCGTTCCATGAGACCTAGCCGACGCGCACACATTGCGGCGGCTCGCCGCGCCGCAAACACATAAGCCTGCTCTTCGACGAGCGCGATCGGTCCGCTGGCGAGCGCTCCGTCCGCGTGAGAGATCGAATCGTGGGAATCCTTCCAGCCCTGATTGGTCAGGCCCGTTTCCGTACCGCGCGCATATTCGATGAAGCCGTCGCCGTCCATGTCGCCGAAGCGATCGATCCACGCGAGCGCGGCTTCGATCGATGGCCACAGCTGCCGGATCAGCGACCAATCCGAGGTGCGCTCCGCGTACTGGCCGGCAAGCATCACGAACAGCGGCGTCGCATCGACCGTTCCATAGTACTGGCGGAATGGCACCTCGCCGAGCGCCGCCATCTCGCCGCCGCGCATCTCGTGAACGATCTTGCCGGGTGCTGCGTCGATGAGCGGATCCAGCTGATCGGCTTGCAGACGCGCGAGACGTCGCAGAACCCCGGCGGCAATCGTGGGGTCCACCCACAACATGTTCATTGCCGTTATGATGCCGTCCCGGCCGAACGTGGTCGAATACCAGGGAATGCCGGCGTAGGGATACGGGCCATCCTCCGTCTCGGTCATCAGCATGTAGACGTCTGCCATCGAGCGGCAGAGGATCTCGTTGATGACCGAGTTCGACGTCTCGACCGAGGCGGTACCGCGCGACGACACCTGTTGCGCCCGGTGCAGGCGCGTGAGGCCACGAAAGAAGGATTCCGTTGGGCCCGGCAGACGCTCGCCACTCCCGACGGACACGAAGATTGCCGTCTTGTCGTGCGGGGCAAGCTCGATTTCGTACTTGGCAACGCTGTCCTGCAGCAGGGTGGGTATGGGTTCGAACTGGAGTGTCGTCGTACGCGGAGCCAGATCGAGCCCCTGATAGTGCAGGTGTACCAGCGGCGATTGTCCGGCATCGATGGACGACGTGCCACGCCGCTCGCGTTTGATCCCGCGCACTTCGAAAATGTCAGCGAAGTCACTCCCGAACAGGATCGACAGGGAGAATTTGACGTACTCGCAGCCGTGATTGGTCAGCGCGATCCGCTCACGCAGCGAGCCGTCCTTGAGATAGATCGTGCGGGACACATGGACCGTGTCCTTGAGCATGACGATCTTGCGGTCGACGTAGATGTCCGGGTTGGTCAGGTCAACGTAGTAGTTGAGGTTGTCGTCCCGCATCGCCGAATGGAGCAGAAGCGGTCTTGAGCCGCTGATCAACAGCTCGAGATGGGACAGGTAGCGGGTGTCGCAATGGAAGAGGCCATCCTGCCCACCGATGCTGGCGCCGATATCGCCGTGGCTATCGAACACCGCAAAGGTATCGTTTTTCTTCAGCGTTCGCCGCGGGCGCGCCGGCGCGTCGGTCGCAGGAATGTAGAACGGTGTTTCGATGGATATGGGCGCGACCTCGCTCGCGCGCTGCGAAAGACGATCCGCCATGCCTGCTTTCCCGTTGCCTGGTCGCGGCCCAAGCCCCGCGCCCGAACCGTCTCACACTAGGTGAGCTCTTGAACGGCCAGATTACCATTCACAAGCATCGGCCGCGCCCTCTGGAGGGGATCGGCCTCGGCCAGCAGTTTCTTGTAGACCTTGACATAGTCCTTGGCCATGCGCTCGGCAGTAAAGCGCACCTCGAAGCGCCGACGCACGGCAGCCCGGTCGAGGGCGAGCAGCGCGCCCATCTTGCGGACCGCCTCGTCCTCATCCTCCACGATGTAGCCGTTTACGCCATCTTCGATGACCTCGGGCACGGAGCCGCGATTGAAGGCCAACACAGGCGTGCCACACGCCATGGCTTCGATCATGACAAGACCGAACGGCTCCGGCCAGTCGATCGGAAAGAGAAGTGCGCGGGCATCGCCGAGGAAACGGGCCTTCTGACGCTCGTTGATCTCGCCGACGAATTCGACATCCGCCGACGCAAGCATAGGCTCGATCTCCTTGCGGAAATATTCGGTGTCTACCTTGTCCACCTTGGCAGCGATCTTCAGCGGCAGACCAACGGCGCGCGCGATGCGGATCGCGCGGTCGACCCTCTTTTCAGGTGAGATCCGGCCAAGAAAAGCAAGGTAACCGCCGTGGCTGTGCAGCGAACGCGGCAGGAGATCGGCTGGCAGGCCGTGCTGCACCGTCGCGACGAATGAGGCGTCCGGCACGGGCGCACGCTGCGCGTCCGAAATGGAGATGAGGGGCATTTCCTTGAAGTGCATATAGAGCGGGTAGAGGTCCGGCAGATCCTGCCGCCCGTGCAGTGTTGTGACCGCGCGATGGCTGAGATCACGGAAGAGTGGATACTGGAACTGGTCGATATGGAAATGGATGATGTCGAACTCGTGCGCGCGACGTCGCACCTTGTCGAGCATCATCATGTAATGCGGGATGGGATCGAGCACGCCCGGGCAGAGACGAAGCGCCTGCGGGCAGCACGCAGCGAGATTTGCAGCCGTGATGGAGTCGCCACTGGCAAAAAGCGTGACGTCGTGCCCTTCCGCCACCAGCGCCTCCGTGAGATAGGAGACAATTCTTTCGCTGCCGCCGTAGAGCCGCGGGGGTACGCTCTCCATCAAAGGAGCTACCTGGGCAATCTTCATTGTGTGCGTTGCTCCGTTCCGACGAGGTCTTGGTTTCGCAAAGACCATGCGACAGTCGACCGTGATGCTAAAAAACGCCGTCCACAGCCGGAGATCCTGATCATCAACGCTCGGCGACCTCGGCGGTTCCGCGGCACTGCACAATCACTTCTGTTCTGCCAAGGTTCTGAAATGATACTCGCGCCGCGCACCGAGGGCCTCTTCGCCTTGCATTACTTGTATTATTTGCTGGATGACCACGCCTACTTCATCAAACCCGGCAGCCATCTCATCGCTGCGCGGCGGCCCTTCGATAGCCACGAGCGAGGGCCACCAAATTCTTTGGACACGGGAACCGCCCGTTTGAGTCGGTCGCTGCCCTGTGAGCCGCGCGAATAAGCCACTTTGCGAGGTGCAAATGACCGAGCTCCCATTCGTCTGACGATCTGCGCGTGCTGCCATTGTAACCGCAGCGATCTTCGCTCACTCCGGTATGGCCCTGAGCCAGCCGGAACGCGTCCCGTTTCTCGACCCGCGAGCGTTCTCGACCGGGACGTGACGCCACCCAAAGGCGCCATGCCTCGCCACGTTGTGCGCCATTGAGCTTGTCGGCACGGTGAGCCTCCGTGTGGCTGCCGCTCTGATCGTCGTCGCACCGCAGTGACGAATAACACGGCCTGCGGCGAGATCGCGAAACCGATGGCGCCCATGACGCCCGCGGCAAAGATCGCCATCGCACACCGGATCGCAACGGCTCGACAATTCGACCGCATCCTGGTTATCGGAGGTGGCCGCGTGTTGCAGGATGACTCGTCCGCAGAGCTCGCGGCGCGCTCCGGCCTCTATCGTGAGCTACTGAGGGCGTGACCGGACGACCCGTCCGCGCCCGACGCGCTATCTGCGCTGTGATGCTGACGGCGCTGCCTTTTGCAGAATGACGACGTACGCCCGTTCGCCCGCGTCGGCGAGCTCCAGTATGCGGTCTACGACGGCAATCGCGCGCTCCTCGTCGATTCCGTAATCGCGCTGGAGACGGTCATAGACCGCGAGCAGCATCCCGCGCGTTTCGTCATCAAACTGACTGTGGGAGATCGCGTCACGCGGAGCTGTCATGGCCAATCAGGCACTGACGGTTCCGCGATATCTCGCTTCGTTTTGGATCGCAGGATGAATGGCCGGACGCGCAGGCTTGCTGACGTGCTCAGCGATACGCTCGATTGCGGCCTCCGCAGCTTCGGCAATGACGAGGCAGTCCCAATCGGACATTTCGGACGTGGCACCGCTCACAGCCCTGCGCTTGATTTGCTCGAGGGAGTACATGGCGCTGTCGAGTGCTCGCCGCAGTCGCGTAACTTCTTCATTCACGATGGAACCCTCTGTGCTGGGTGTCGCTGCTGCAGCATAAACGCGCTGCACTGCAGAAAAGTTCGCGACGCGGGGGCTGGCATCCGGATGGTGGAGACCACCGCGGACAATTGCGAACTCGAGCAAGGGAACCTTGTGCTCGCTCGCCTGTTAACTCAATGAATGTACCGCACGCCCCCCGTCTTGCGGGACGTTCCCAAGCCCGGCGAGCGCGTCCCCTCGGCTCGCCGGGCTTTTTATATGGGTCGGCATTTGTCGCCTACGCTTATGACTGGTCTTTGCGTTGCCCGGAGACACTGGCGCCCGCAGAGCGCTTTCAGCGTTCTTCGCGGACCGGGTCTTTTCACGTCATATTCCAAATGTTCCGATGAATAGTTCCGACTTCGGGGCGCTACTATTGCGGGTCGGATAGATCCCCATTGCATTCGGCTGTCTGATCACCACATAAGGGCGCGTTCGGTTATCGAGACGGGGGATATCATGCGTCCGCCGCGTATAAATGAGGGTGCGGCCTTCGGGCCGGAAGTACTGAATATCGTGGCGCAAGCCTTCGACGAGGCCTGGGCATCGATCGCTGACAAGTTCACACCGGCCGAGCACGCGCAGGCGCGCGATGACTTGGCCGATGCGATCATGAACGCTGCCCGTGACGATAGCGACGATGTTGCCCGGGTACGCGACACAGGCGTTCGGGCGATTCAGCTCAAGTACCCGTCACGCTTCGGGGGCCTTCCCCAAACTGGGCAGGGCAATAAAATCGGGTAAGGCTTCCGGCCGACTAACTCTGCAGCGGTGCCCTTGCAGGCACCGAATGATGGACACCCGGGAAGTGTCCATCACTCGGCAGCGCCGGGATCGAACGCGATTGTAGAAAGTCCCTGACTTGCAGCGCGAACGCGCCAATGCGCGAGTTGTTCCTGACAAACAACACGCGATGTCGATGGGCGCGACATTCCGTAAATAATCCTAGCAACAAGAGCCAGTGGCGCCGCCTCGATCGAGGCGAAGTCGCGGAACCAAAGAGTCGTTATGCCGTTATTGCGGGACGGTAAGCGAAGATGGCGGTTGGCTTATAACGGACCGTCGCCCCCTGCTTCCGGTGAGCGAAGCGAGGGCCGCGATGAGTGCCTACGATCCGCATAAAAGCAAGATGGGCTTTCATCCGCGCTCTACAGCGTCGGAGGTCGAAGCTCGCAAGCGCGAAGCGGTGCTGAGACTAGCCGAGCGGCACTTCACGGCAGCGGAGCTTTCAGCGCTACTGGCGGATATGGCGAACGGCGACGTGGACGTGCGCAGCTACGACGATGGCATCGTGCTCATGCGCAAGTTCTAGGTGGGGTGGAGAAAATTCAGTAGCGACCGAAGCGTTGCTCTCGAAGGCGACATGACACCGCTTTCGGGAGCGCGTCGTCGTGCGCGCTAATGCAAATCATGCACGGCCAGGGATCGTTTGCAGGGCGAATTGGGAAAGCATCGAAAACGTTTCCGCATCAGCATCAAGGTGATGCTGATGCGGAAACGACAGTGCGCCTCGGAGAGGTTTCCGTGGACGAATGAGGATAGTCGATGCTGGACATTCAGAGCAGTGCGCGTCGACAAATTAACGAGATGAAAAGGCCACATAAAATTGTTTTAGACAGTCAAGTGGAACGGTGCGCCAACTCATATGTTAGTTCAGCATGGACAAGACACGCATCAACATATTCGGCAAGCCGCTCAGGAAGACTTACCTCACTCCTGATGATCTCCCGCATCTAATACGGAAGGCGCTCGATGAGCTGGCGGCCAAAGGCCAGGAAGAGCCGGAAGACATCACGCCCGATCGATTGCGCAAGAACTGCAAATAGCAGGGCAGACCGGGCAGGCAATCCGCCGCGTGTGCACCCGTTCCTTGGCGACGCGCACATCGCCGAGGGTGCATACACAGCGTTATTGAGGCCTGCTCGAACGCCGACTGCCTGAATGACGCGCGAAGCCTTCGGCACAAATCCAGATCAGAAAAGACAACACCTCATCAAATGATAAGCGGCGCGCGGTTGATGGCTTCTCCGCGCGCCGCTGAGGCATCAGCTAGTTACTACCAATGCCGTCGGTGGTGCCAGTGACGGCGATGCCAACGCGGGCCAATACCGAAGTAAATGCGCGGTCCCCAATAGTAGCCGCGATAGGCGTGACGGTGACGCCAACGATTGTGGCGATGGCCGTAGTGCCGACGACCGTAGTGCCTATGGCGGTGCCAGCGGCGATGCCTGACCTGCTCCACTTGGCCGACCTCGCTCTTGGCCACCGGAGGGGCGGGAAGGGCGGGGGCCGCAGCGGCTGGAAGTGCGCCCGCCGCAAGTGCGACGAAGCCGCCAGCCAACGCTGCGATAAGCGTGCGTTTCATCTCTTTTCCTCCTGACTGGCACTAGATGTGCCTCGATGCAGTAACGCGTAGTCGAAGAAGAACGATGCGCGCGCAGAGATTCCGTCGCGGAATAAGTCTTATATTTCAAGATGAATTACTATTCATATGGGACGTTATGGGCACATCTGAATATTAGACTTGATCATTATTTATGCGCGTCCGGTAAGTAAAACGCAGAGCAATGCCTCGGCGCTCCGCGGAATCTTGCGGCGCATGTCGCGAAGCGTGTCGTAGACCACAAGTGAGTAGGCTTGATGCCGGCGCGGAAGAGAAGACTCGACCGTTTCAGACGTTGCAGCATGACGTCATGAACGATCGATCGCGTGCCGAGGTGATGCCCTAAGGGCATTCGTCCGACAGCATTGCATTGGGAACTCAGCGGTCGAGGGTGCGTTGAATGAAAGGTTCCAGCCCCACAAAGAGGTTCTCGCAATGGCCCGCTTTACGATCGACACTGCCAACAGCCTCATCGAATACAATCGCCGCCGTCTGGCTCAGCTTGCTGAGAAGGACGCATCGAGAGACCCGCTCCTCGACCGAGTCGTGCGCCAGCTCGAACTTTCGATGCGAAGCCTCGAACGTCAGCGTGACGAAATGCTGTCGCAGGAAGGTGGACAGTCATGATGGGTGTTGCCGAAGACGAGCGCCTGACTCCAGTGCAGATGCTTCATCGGCAGTTCAACGTAGCATCGGCTCGCGCCGATATGCTGAAGCGGATGATTGCGGCCCGGAAGACAGAATGCAGCGATTGCACGAAGCTCAGGGAATTGCTGCAGGCAGCGGAAGTCGAGAAAAAGCAGGCGCACGACGAATTGGCGAAGGCCGGTCGCGTAAAGTTCCTATCCCGCGCGCGCAGCAGGTGAGGCCGCATCGGCCATCACCTGCGCAGCAGCCTGCCGGTACAGCGGGTGATTGGTAATGCGATCGCCCTCCACCTCGGCCATCTCGGACAGCACCGCGCGCTTCTCGCGGAGAAAAACGGGTCCAAAGTTGGGATCGGCTTCGGAAATGCTGCGCGTATTGTCGACGATGTCGGCGAGCTTGATGAGCTTCGCGTTCCAGGGCGCCTGAGCGAGCCGCCACGTTGCCATTTTCATTCGCGACTTGCGGTTTCCTGTTTCGTCGTCGGTCAGCCAATAGACAAGGCGCGCAACATCATCGCCGAACTCGTCGACGACTTCCTGCATGGTAACGAGCGTGTCTTCAACCACGTCATGCAAATAGGCGGCGGCCAGCACATTCTCTTCCTCAATCGCATGCTCCGTGAGAAGCCTCACGACGGCGTCGAGGTGGGTGACGTAGGGCTCGTCCGAATACTTGCGCGTCTGAGCGCCATGCTTCTGGACGGCGTAGTCGCGTGCTCGTGCTGAAAGGTCCATGCCATCTAACGCGACAGATCTGGATGGCGTTCCTGTGGCGGAAGCAGTCGTTGGCCCGTTCGGTCACCGAATGAAGAAGAGGCAGGTGGAACGGACGGGTGACCCGTCCGTTTAGGTTGATGAACTCTTGTGACACATCGCCCACTGCTCAGCGGAGTATCGCCGTGAACCTCATTGCCTGCATAGCCGTCGGCATCATCGCCGGCTGGATTGCCGAACGCATTATGGGGCGGAATCACGGACTGCTCATGAACCTTCTCGTGGGGATTATTGGCGCGGCAATCGGCGGCTTTCTAGCTATGAACCTCCTCGGTCTTCGCTACGATGAGGGCTTCAATCTTGCTTCGATCTCCGTGGCCACGTTGGGAGCCATCATTCTCCTCGCGATCTTTGGCGCGCGCCGACAGCGGTCGTTGCCATGATTGATCGGTCGCATCACGACGCGGTTGCTCGGCTCGAATCCTTAGCGAGGTTGATGGACAATGCCTTTCTGATCCCGGGCACCAACACGCGTATCGGCCTGGACGGCATCGTCGGCATTATCCCTGGCATCGGCGACCTGATATCGGGCCTCATCTCGAGTTATCTCATCTGGGAGGCGCGACGGCTTGGCGTCTCCAAATGGGTGCTGTCGCGCATGGTCGCGAACACGATGATCGATACCGCCGTGGGCGCGATCCCCTTCGTCGGTGATGTCTTCGACGTGATGTTTCGGGCCAACTTGAAAAACATGGCCCTTCTACGCAAGCATCTCGAGAAGCAGGGCTATCGCCGCCACATCGGCCCCGTCATTGAGGGGCAGGCGATCAGGGTAGAGTGATGATGCCTGGTAACTCAGGAGACGGCCACAGGCAAACGCCTCCATGGAAATCAGATGGAGCGGTTTCGAAAGGCTATGTCATGAAGCACGTTCTTTCACTTGGAGGCACTATCGTGTTCGCGTCTATCGCGAGTAGTGCCGGATCCACACAGCCGACTGTTAGCACTTCCGGAACTCTCACCTGCACTGTTTCCAATGCGCTCAATAAGCCCGGAAGCACTGCAGAGCTATCGTGTGATTTCAAAACGCTCGCTGGAATGTCCAGCGACTATTCTGGCCTGGCGAGCACCAAGTCGGGTACTTTTCCGATCGGCAAGCATGTCTTCGTCTGGAGCGTCGTGGCAATCGGGGCCGGCAAGGCGCCGCTACTCGAAGGAACCTATCGCTCCGAGACAGGACCTCAAAAGCCGGCGGTCTTAGTAGGTGGAACGGACGGCACCACACGTCTCGAACCTGTTACCGGGAATGAGCAGATTGCTGGACCAGCTGAGATCACGACACTTAGCCTCAGGCTTGCCGCCACCAAAACCCAACTCAGCCGCTAGCCAGCGGGGTTCAAAGGCCGAGGGCAGTCCAAGGTTCGAGGAACAGGGCTCGAGCCAGAACGGCTCCCTCGACAGTCCACCTAGAGCCACCGTTCAGATCTCAGTCGTCCCTTCCTACTGCGGCAGAAGCCGTCGGCGCCGCCTACAGATAACGCCGTGCGACGTGGCCGCCGTATGCGTCGGAGCACGGCCCCGAGGGCAGCACCTCTCACTGTGCACCGCCGTGACCCGTTGGTAATATTAATATTAACAAAACATTTTCACTTGTTTCGCGGAGGTTATAACGTGGAAAGTTCGCTGGCCCCGGTCGGACGGCGGCGATTGATTGGTGCGGCCTGCGACCGGTGTGCACTGCGACCGCAGTGCTTGGTCCGCACGGCGGCTACACTGGGTTGGATTGTATTGCGTTTATTGTATCGCGTGTGGAGCGGGGCGGTATGTCCGATGGCTCGATACTCCCGGTGGTCCGATACGCCGATCCGGCGGAAGCAGCGGGCTGGCTCTGTAGCGCATACGGGCTCTCGATCCATCACGTAGCAAAGCGGCCGGACGGCGGGACGGCGTATATCGTTTTGCGGTTCGGCGAGAATTCCGTGATCGTCGCTTCGCATGGAAGCTCCGCCTTCGACGATTTGATGGTCCAACCGGCTGATGTCGGCAATCGATCGACCCAGACATGCTACCTGACGGTCCAGGACGTGGACCAGCACTATGCCCAAGCGCTGATGGCGGGAGCGCGGATCGAGGTCGAGCCTAGCGACGATGGCATTGGCGGCCGCTTCTACATGTGCCGCGATCCGGAGGGCCATCTGTGGAGCTTCGGCGCCCCACTGGTCGGATCGACGCCGGCAGGTCCGGACGGCCCTCCTTCAGAACAACCTCGCCGCCGCCCTGCCCTCAGTGCGCGCGCATCAACCGGCCTCGCCGTACTCGTCGGGGTCGCGGTCGGTTGTGGCGCAATGTTCTATCTCGGAACTGATTTGGCCCCCAAATCGCTGACCGCCTGGATTGGCGGAATCAGAGGGCAAAGCGCTTTATCCAGTCAGCTCGAACAAGACGCGAGTGCATCTGCCGCCAAGCGACTCCTGGTTTCGGAAGCTGCACTTCTGGGCTTGGCGGAAAAACTGCAGATCTCCCAATCGGAGTCCGCAGAGGCGCAGCAGTCGAGGCGGAACGCCTCGAAGTTGCTCAGCGCCTCCGAGACCGAATACCTAAGTCAGCTCAAGGATAGTCGAGGCGCGCTCGACGCCGCGGTGCGTGCCAAGGAACTGGCTTCGCAAGAGTTGGAGGTGGAGCGGCGCCGGGCGCAAGTGATCCAGCGACAACTGGATGAGGTGTCTCAACAATTGGCGCGCTTGCGTGCAGATGGCAGCACGGTCGAGGTGGAAGCTCGGAGGCCTAGTGACGCGAGCGGACAAACTGGCGATGCATCGCCCGGCGCGACGCAGGCCGGGGAAACCGAGCGTGGCCAGCTCGCGACCGCGCAAAACACGGAACAATTGTTGCGCGAGCGGCTACGCGCCAGTGAGCGTGAATCGAGGGAATTGCAATTGCGAGCCAGAATGGCAGTTCTGGAAATGGACAAGGAAGCCGCCAGGGCACGAGCAGTGCGGGAGGCCGAATCGGCTCGCACAGCGCTCGCCGCTTCTCAGGCCAAAGAATCCGAGCCTCGCAACAAGCTCCGCACCAGTGAGCCTGGAACGGCGGACGCACCTCCGAGAGCGACGGCAAAGGAGGCGGCGAGGGACGTCGCGAGGATGCCACCCGAGCCTGCGACCGAGGTTGCCCGCACAGCGCCGCCCGACACCAAAGTAGACGAGGTGACGCCCCGTGCCACACCACGCGCCACCTACTTCAGGCCCTTGCCGCAACACCAGCTCACGCAGAGAAAGAAGTGGATCTCAGCCGCCGCGATCAAGAAGGCCAAGGCCGAGCGTCATCGTCAGGCGGCTGAGGCTGCGGCTGCGCGAAAGGCCGAGGAGGAACGTCAGCGGCTAGCGGCTGAGGCGGCAGAGAAAGCCGAGGCCGAGCGTCAACGCCAAGCGGCTGAGGCTGCGGCTGCGCGAAAGGCCGAGGAGGAACGTCAGCGGCTAGCGGCTGAGGCGGCAGAGAAAGCCGAGGTCGAGCGTCAACGCCAAGCGGCTGAAGCTGCGGCTGCGCGAAAGGCCGAGGAGGAACGTCAGCGGCTAGCGGCTGAGGCGGTAGAGAAAGCCGAGGCCGAGCGTCAACGCCAAGCGGCTGAAGCTGCGGCTGCGCGAAAGGCCGAGGAGGAGCGCCAGCGACTGGCGGCGGAGGCGGCGGCAGAGAAAGCCGAGGCCGAGCGTCAGCGCCAAGCGGCTGAAGCTGCGGCTGCGCGAAAGGCCGAGGAGGAGCGACAGCGGCTGGCGGCGGAGGCGGCGGCAGAGAAAGCCGAGGTCGAGCGTCAACGCCAAGCGGCTGAGGCTGCGGCTGCGCGAAAGGCCGAGGAGGAACTTCAGCGGCTAGCGGCTGAGGCGGCCGAGAAAGCCGAGGCCGAGCGTCAACGTCAGGTGGCTGAAGCTGCTGCGGCGGCTGCGCGAAAGGCCGAGGAGGAGCGTCAGCGACTGGCGGCTGAGGCGGCGCAGAAAGCCGAGGCCGAACGTCAGCGACAGGTGGCTGAAGCTGCCGCGGCTGCGCGCAAGATTGAAGAAGAGCGTCAGCGACTAGCGGCTGACGCGGCGCAGAAAGCCGAGGTCGAGCGGCAACGCCAGGTAGCTGAAGCTGCCGCGGCTGCGCGAAAGATTGAGGAAGAGCGTCAGCGGCTAGCGGCTGAGGCCGCGCAGAAAGCCGAGGCCGAGCGTCAACATCAGGCGACTGAAGCTGCGGCGGCTGCACAGAAGGTCGAGGAAGAGCGTCAGCGACTGGCGGCTGAGGCCGCGCAGAAAGTCGAAGCCGAGCGAATCGCCAAGGAAACAGTCGAAGCCAAAGCGCGGGCCGATCAAGAGACCCGCCGGCGGACACTCGGTCTCACCGTCACTTCCGAAGACGGTACCAGATTCCTGGCACGCGGCCGGGCCTTGTTGAAGACGGGCGATGTTGCGAGTGCCCGCCTGCTTCTCGAGCGCGCGAGCAATGCGGGCCTGGCGGATGCAGCCATGGAGCTTGCCGAAACCTACGACCCGGCGACGGTGGCGCGCCTCAGCGCTGTCGGGCTCGTGGGCGATCGCGAACAAGCGAGAGTCTGGTACATGCGCGCGCAAGCGCTCGGCTCATTCGCGGCAGCAGAGCGGCTGAAGAGCATCGTTGGTCAATGAGCCCCAGCCATCCCAAACTCTTGGACGCCTGCCTGCTGCATGGAGGTAACGGCAATGGCCCACTGAAGGAGCCCTAAGGAAATCGATGTGGCGCAGATCAAATGATCGAACGATCCGTCGATTGGGATCGACACCCTCAAACAAGGACAGAAATCGTATGAAGACATCGGCACTGCTGCTCGCTGCAATCGTGGTTGCGACACCGATTGCGGCCTCACTCGCTCAGGACAAGCCTAAGGCCTCAAGCGAGATGGTCCACAAGATCGCTATCCAGGTGAGCGAGAACAATCCTGCAACGATGACCCTCGCGCTCAACAATGCGCAAAACATTCTGAGTCACTACAAGAAGCTCAATCAGAAAGTCGATGTTCAGGTCGTCGCCTTCGGACCGGGCCTGCACCTCTTTCGTGAAGACACGAGCCAGGTCAAAGTTCGCTTGTCGACCATGGCTCTCGAGAATCCCAACCTGACGCTGTTGGCTTGTGGAAACACACACGCCAATCACATGAAGGCTGAGAACAAGGAAATCAAGCTGATGAGCGAGGCGAAAGTCGTGCCATCCGGCGTCATCACGCTGTCGGAATTGCAACAGAGCGGATATGCCTACATTCGGCCCTGATATCTGAGGCGGTCGCGTACGCCGGCCATGGCGTCGCCGACGATGCCTGCAGAACGTGGAGCTAGTGTGATGATCGAGAACTTCGCCACATCTCGCGGCACGGCACAGAGCGAATGTCTCGATCTGAACCACACTCGCGAATTTATGATTCTAGTGTCCCTTTTGATTCCGAAGTTCGCTCGGGACGCTGGCATCGAGGTGTAGCGAACTTCGCAATCGGGACACTAGGGAGAGTACCATGCGTAGCTTTAGGCATCTCGGCGTCCCGATGGCCGCTGCGATCCTGATCACAGGATTAGCGCAGCAAGCGTTGGCTCAAGGCTCCGATAAATGGGGTCACAAGGGCAGAGAGCGGCTCAATCAAGGAACGATTGGCCTAGCGGCGGGGCTCCCGGAAGGCGCGCCGCTCCGTTTCGCCGCCGAGATCGCCCGGGTATTGAACGAGGGCGACGATCTGCGCATCCTGCCGATCGTTACTCGTGGCGTATTCGACAATTTTGTCGACCTGCTCCAATTGCGTGGTGTCGATGCCGCGATCGTCTATGGCGATACGCTTCTGCATTTTGAGAAGGTCGAAAAGGCTCCGCAGGTGGCGACGCACGTCAACTACATCGCCAGTCTGTTTCCATCCGAGCTGCAGATCTTCGTTCGACCCGAAATCAACTCGGTGAACGACTTGGCCGGAAAATGGGTCAACTTCAACAGTCACGGAACTGCGGCCGCGTATAGCGGGCCGATCATCTTCAAGCGGCTTGGGATCGACGTGGTCGAGAAATTCGATCCGCATCCGGTGGTGATGCGCGATATTCGCTCGTCCGACAAATATGCAGCTACGGTATGGGTCACCTCAAAACCGGTCGGTGGAATTTCGCAGGCCGATTGGCCGCCAGGGTTCAAGCTGATTTCCGTACCCTATACGAAGGAGCTGGAGGAACTCTATCTTCCGGCCACGCTCGACAACAAGGATTACCCAAAGCTCATTGCCGCGGACCAGAAGATCGAGACCATCGCCGTTCCGGCCGTGCTCGCCGTCTACAACTGGCAACCGGGTTCCGCTCGATACGCGCGGATGGTCCGCTTCGTCGACAGTCTGTTTGCGAAACTCCCCGAACTCCAGAAGCCGCCGTTCCATCCCGCCTGGAGAGACGTCAATCTCGCAGCTTCGGTGCCCGGCTGGAAGCGCTATGGGCCGGTGCAGAACAAGCTCGACGAGCTCCGCGGTAGCGCTTCTACAAATTCCTCAGCGCCGCGAGCCGCACCCACTGCCGCCGTCACAAGAAGCTCATGCAATGTCGACGTCTGCGCTAGTCGCTTCCGCTCGTTCGACCCGGCAAGCTGCACTTACCTGCCGTATGGAAGCAACCGGCGTGCGACATGCGAAGTCGGTCAATCGAACTGATCTAGGGCAGATTTCGCTGTTGCCGAGCCTTCCGCGACTGATGAACGGTATCGGTTGGCGGCCGCTCGCCGTCTCGGCCGACTGACTACATCGGCTTTCGAGGACGCGACTGACCTAGCGCGGAGGGACCCATAGCAAAGCGTCAGATCGCACCGCTTGGACGATGACCATCGGACGGCGGCCATGTCCGATTTGTGCGAAGTCATGTCGCCTTTGTTATAGCTCCAATCAGGCGGCAACGCGACCTTCGGCATACCAGAATGGTGCCGCATCACGGTCGGCGAGGCGGAAGCAGGTTTGCTGCCGTGCCCGATCCTCACTTCGCGAACCACGGCGCGCACGCCGTCGGGTTCGGCGCACCACGCTCGGGACGTTGAACGTATAGAAGTCGGCCCACAAACTGCGGAGCCCCTGATGCCAAATAGCAAGTCCACCTCGCACACGTCCGTCGACCGCCGTCAGGCCATGGCCATGTTCGGCGGCCTCGTGGTCGGGACGCAGCTGCACGGCATTGGCAGCGCCATGGCCCAGGGCGCGCCGATGAGATGGGGCTCGGCCAGTCTCGGCTCGACGGGCTACATCATCATCGAGGCCCTTGCATCCACCGTCAGCAAGATGTCGGATGTAAAGGGCTCCTCGGTATCAACCTCGGGAGCGGTCGAGAATATGGCCCTCATTGGTCGCAACGAGATTGACCTCGGCCAGACCACATCTCTCGAGTGGCAGTCGGCCTATCAAGGCGCGGCGCCTTTCAAGCAGAGCATCAAGCCGGTTCAGCTGCTGTCCTACGGCGTGTGGGACCAGCCGCTGGTGGTCAAGGCAGACTCCGGCATCAACAAGATCGAGGACCTCGTAGGAAAGCGCGTTTGCCCAGGCCCGGCGGGCGGCGCGGCCAACCTGCTGTGGCGCCTGATCCTGACCAAGGCGGGCATCTACGACAAGATCCGCTGGAGCTATGGCTCCTGGCGCGAGACACATGATGGCATGAAAGCGGGCGCCTACGACGCCATCTCCACCATCCTGCTGAACGGGCGCCCGGCCAGCATTCTGATGGAACTCGAGACCTCGATGAAAATGAAGCCCGTTGCCTTTGACGGCGCCTTGTTCGCGGCGATCCAAAAAGAGCAGCCCGGCGCCATCCAGAACACACTGGACGCGTCGAACTGGGCTTCGTTGACCGGGCCCTCCATTACGCCCGCCATGTCCGGCATTCTCGGCTCACGCCCTGAGGTCAACGACGAGACGGGCTACAAGATCGTCAAGACCATCTACGAGAACGCCGAAGCCATTCGCAAGATCGCCAAGGAGCTCGAGATGGTGAGCATCGAGTACGCGACGCGCTTCCTTCTGCCCGGCTTTCCGGTGAATGGCGGCGCCGCCCAATACTTCAAGGAAAAGGGCGTGTGGCGGAACGAACTGACAATCCGGACTTGATCGTCGGACCGCTATCGGTTCACTGGGGCGGGTTGCTATCAAAGGGCAGCCCGCCCCGCATTGCAGGTTGTGGGCCACTGACGGGCTGAGGGCGGGCTTATTTCCGGAAGCGTGATGCGCCAATCTCGAAGTAGCTGCTGACTAGGACAGATCGAAGGGCGCCCATGCAGGCTAACGCTGACGCAAACACTTGGCGCAATTGGTTCGGGGATCTTGTGGCGCCGGGCGCGTCTGTCCATAGATCATTGATTATCGTCACGGCGATTGTCGCGATCGCCTACGCTGTCGCCCATGCCGTTCAGGCCAAATACTATCTGTTACCATCGGGCCAGCTCAAGAATCTTCACGTCAACATGGGCGCGGTGCTCGCCTTCTTGATGATGGCCTCGCGGACGGATCGCGCGCAGCGCCTGCGCCGCGGCATTCTGATCGTGCTCGCTGCGCTGGCGGCAATTCCCCTCGTCTACATTCACCACGAGCATGGGGCGCTGGTGACCGATCGCATCCTGTTTCCGGAGGATATGGACGGCTGGATCGCGATGCTCATGCTCGGCACGGTGTTCGTGGCGGCGTGGCTAGAATGGGGGCTCACGGTTCCGATCCTCGGCATGCTCGGCCTTCTCTACGGCGCGTTCGGCTACCTCTTGCCGGATGGCTTTCTCTATCACACGGGCATCAGCTTCGATCGTCTGATGTCCTACTCGTCCATTCCGTCATTCAACGGCATGCTCGGCGGATTGATAGAGGAGTCGGCGCGCACGATCTTCATGTTCATGCTCTTTGCCGGCGTCCTCATCGCGACGGGAGGAGCCGAACTGATCATGAAGCTGTCGTTCGCAGCCGTCGGGCATCTGCGCGCGGGCCCAGCTCAGATCGCGGTCGTCTCGAGCGCGCTGTTCGGCATGATTTCCGGCAGCACCGTGGCCAACGTCGCTGCGCAGGGACCTTACACGATTCCGACCATGAGGCGCTGCGGCTTCTCGCGCGATTTCGCTGGGGCCATCGAAGCCGTCTCATCGAATGGCGGTCAGATCACACCACCGGTTCTCGGCCTGACGGCCTTCCTGATCGTTGGCTTGACCGGCATTCCCTACTACGAGGTTATGGTCGCGACCCTGGTTCCGGCGGCGATCTTCTATATCTACCTGATGGTCAGTATCCACATCGAGGCCATTCGCAACGGCATTGGCGCGGCAGCGGAAGCGCCCAAAGGCGAGTCCTCAGAGATCGATGAGATGACCGTCAGGCAGGCGGCTCTATGGCACCTGCACATTATCGTCGCGACATCTGCCCTCTTCTGGCTCCTGTCAAACGACATGCCCGCCGGCCAGGCCGCGCTCTATGCCTGCTTCATCATCCTCGGAGGCGAGGCATTCAAGCAGCTCATCAAACACCGCAGCAATCTTGGCCACGGCATTGTCGAGTTCGTGCGGATTGCGGTCCTGTCACTGACCACCGGCGCGCGCAGCGGCGCGCAGGTTGCGATCGTAATCGCGGTCATCGGCGTGATGGTCGAGATGTTCGTGGCAACCGGCCTCGGGCAGAAGATGTCTCATATCATGCTGGAAGTCGCCGATGGCTCGCTTTGGGGCTTGCTCATCCTGGCGGCGATCGTGTGTCTCATTCTCGGCGCGGGTCTGCCGACGTCGGCCGCCTATATCCTGGTGGCACTTCTCGGCGCGCCCGCACTGACGAACTTCGGCGTACCGCTGCTCGCGGCTCATCTCTTCGTATTCTTCTACGCCAATCTTTCAGCAATCACGCCACCGACGGCCCTCGCGGCCCTTGTCGCAGCCAATATCTCCGGCGGCAGCTTCTGGCGCACTTCCGTCATCTGCTGCTGGCTGGCCATACCGTGCTTCATTCTGCCCTTCATGTTCGTCATCCATCCAGAGATCATCGGTCTCAACACGACAATGCCGATCCAACTCGGCATGGGCACACTGGCGCTCATCTCCACGATTTCGACGACATTCGTCGTCAGCGGCTTTATGTTCGGACCACTGTACTGGTATGAGCGGCTACTACTGGTACCCTCCATCGTGTGCCTTATGCTTCCGGGATGGCTACCGTCTGTCATCTCCTACGGTCTGCTTGCGCTCGTCGCGACAGCCCAGCTACTCGGTCCGAAGCGTACCCTCGTGCTCAAGACATATGCAAAGGATGAGCCCCGCCAGTCACTGGGTCGTTTCAGCCGCTTTCTGGTGCGACGTGCGGAACAAGGGCAGGCCGTCGACTGATCTCTTCACCTCAGGATCAAGCGCATGAAGGACACGAGCCTCGGCATAGCTTCCTATCGCCCCGTCATTGCCGCGCAGAAACACATCGCAGCCGCGGGTCACTACGGGGCGGCGCACGCTGCGTTTCAAATTCTCGAAGGGGGCGGCAATGCCGTCGATGCAGGCGTCGCGGCAGGCATCGCGCTCGGCGTGCTCCAGAGCGATATCGTGAATGTCGCTGGCGTCGCGCCAACGCTCATCTACCTTGCCGAGCGCGATGAGGTGATCTCGATTGCCGGCCTCGGGGTTTGGCCCAAATTGGCCTCGGCGTCGTACTTTCAGGAGAAGCACGGCGGCCTTATTCCCCTGGGCTTGCTGAGGACGATTGTTCCAGCGGCGCCAGCCGCCTGGATCAAGGCCCTCGAGCACTATGGCACGATGAGCTTCTCGGATGTCGCGCGCGCCGCCATCTCTTTTGCGCGCGATGGCTTCGCCATGCATCCGCTCATGGCGGGCGTTATCGAAACGTACGAAGCTGACTTCCGCCGGTGGCCTTCAACTTCAGAAATCTATCTCCCCGGCGGACGACCACCGAAAGTGGACGAGCTCTTTATTCAATCGGATCTCGCGCGCAGCCTTCAATTCATGTGCGACCAGGAAGCCGCCAGCGCTTCCAAGGGCCGTGTTGCGGGCCTGCGAGCTGCCCGCGCCGCCTTCTACGAAGGCGATCTCGCCGCGACGTTCGTCGACTTCCACAAGAAGAACGGCGGATGGCTGCGCATGGATGACTTGGCTGAATTCGACGCCGAGATCGAGAAGCCGGTACGCGTCTCCTACAAGAACTACGATATGTATTCGTGCCAGCCATGGTGCCAAGGCGTGAGTCTGTCCCAGGCGCTGAAGATCGTCGAAGGGATCGACGTCAGGTCTCTCGGACATAACTCGCCCGATTACATCCACGTACTCGTCGAGGCTCTCAAGATCGCGTTCGCTGATCGCGAGCGTTACGTCGGTGATCCTAGATTCGTGGATGTGCCGCTCGGCCGGCTGCTGTCAGATGCCTACGCCGCTGAACGCCGCTCCGGCATCAAGATCGACCGCGCCTATCCGGGCCTTCCGCCTGCGGCAGACGGCAGCCGCCCGGCCAGCGTCGTCGCGCGCGACGGCCTGCCCAAATCACTCGATACGTCGTACGTCTGCGTGATCGACAGGCACGGCAATGTCTTCTCGGCGACACCGAGTGACACCTCTCACGAATCCCCGGTAATTCCCGGCACTGGCCTCGTTCCGTCCATGCGCGGAACGCAATCGTGGTCCGATCCTTCACATGCTTCCGTGCTTGCGCCCGGCAAGCGCCCGAGGCTGACGCCAAGTCCCGCGCTCGCACTCGGCCCCAAGGGTCCCAAAGGCCGCGAGCTTCTTCCATTTGGAACGCCCGGTGGCGATGTCCAGATTCAAGCTATGCTACAGGCGTTCCTGAACATGACCGAGTTCGGCATGAATCCGCAGCAGGCCATCGAGGCGCCGCGCTTCGCCACCTACAGCTTCCCGGATTCATTCCAGCCGCATGACTATCGACCCGACCTGCTCATGCTTGAGTCGCGCTTTCCTGATGACTACGCGGATAACCTGAGCGCGCGCGGGCATGACGCCAAGTGGTGGCCGCAGTTCATCTGGCGGGCGGGCGCCGTGTGTGCCGTTCGCAAGAGCGCCGACAGCGGCCTCATGCTGGCAGGTGCGGATCCCCGGCGCACGGCTTATGCGCTTGGCATCTAGCAGCGCACTTCGGCGCGCTGCTCTTAGTGGGATCATTCCGCTGCAGCGGCGGCCGACAGCGCGCGCCGGCGATGCTCCGTCGGGGACATGCCGAACTCCTCCTGGAAGAGGCGGGAGAAGTGCGATGAGTCCGAGAAGCCGCATTCGAGCGCGATGCGCGTAACGCGCTCGTTGGTATTCGCGAGCATCCACTCGCCGAATTTCAGTCGCATGGTCCTGTACACGCGCGCCGGCGAGCGCTCGAACGAACTTGCAAAGAGCCGTTCCAAATGACGCTCGCTCATGTTGAGGCGCCGTGCCAGCTCGGACATCGCGAGGGGCTTGCTGAGATGCTGCTCCATCAAGAGAACCGCACGTCGCGCTCGTGGATCATGGATTTCGCCGAGATCGAGCCAGTTCTTACTCGGGGCATGGGTTGCAGCTCGGCGGCGATCGACAAGAAGGCGCTCGTTGAGCTTGACGACACGATCCCTGCCGCAGTGCCGCTCGACCAGATAGCTTGCCAAGTCGATCGAGGATGAGCCGCCGGCGCAGGTGATGCGATCCCCGTCATCGACGAAAATGCGATCGTAGACCGGCCGGGCTTCGGTCTCGAGATTTTCCAGATCCGAGACATGGAAGCTCGAGACGCAGCACGGGCGTCCCTTCATGATGCCCGCGCGGGCCATCACGATGCCACCGGTGCAGATGCCCACAACGCGAACGCCTTTCGCCGCCGCATCCGCAACGTAGGCCTCAAGTCGCCGGGGCGCGCTCTGGATGCCACTCATCAGGCCGGAAACCACCACGACGTAGTCGAAGGCGCGAGGATCGCTCAGCGAGGCATCCGGCGTGACCAGAACGCCGCAGCTTGCCCTGACCGGCGCACCGTCCGCTGACATGACCTTCCACGTGCACCGCCTCTGCCGACTGCGATCGCTGACGTCCGAAGCAAGTCGCAGCGCATCAATGAACCCGCCGAAGGCGTTCAGCGTGAACTCCGGCCACAGGACAAACCCGACTTTGAGATCGGGGCGCTGGACCGTCTCTGTTTCGCGCCAGTGCTCCTGCACCGCCGACCAGATCGCCGTCGAGTCGAATTCCAAGAGCGCCTCCCAAAGTCTCCGCGAGCGTACTTAAGCCCGAGAAATGCGAGGCAAGCGCTTGTTCCTTGCAGGAATATCCAACAACGCGCGAACAAATTTCAGGCGTGCCTGCTGGTGAACGGTTATCCATGATGACACCGCGCCTCGCGCCACCGGCAGAGGAGCCCCCTATCGCGGTAAGGGCCACGTATCAGCTAGGCGATAACCCTCCGGCCAGGGATCAGTGGGGTCCAGCATATGCTGGTGAAGGCCTGTTATCCAGGCCTGCCCGCCAACAGAGGGCCGTATCGCGGGGCGACCGGCTATTTCTGCATCCGCCTCGACACGACATGTGAACGTCGAGCCGACAATTGATTTGCCCACGAACGACTCGCCGACCTTGAGCTGACCGCGCGCGTGTAGCGTGGCCATGCGAGCCGAGCAGCCTGTGCCGCAAGGCGAACGGTCGATCTTTCCCGGCCGGATTGCGACGGCATTTGCGCCCGTGAGAATGCCGTCCTCGACGCTCACCGGTGCCGCGATCTGACAAAAGGAGATATGCTGCCAGTCCTTGTTCTCCGGGTGTGAGAACGGCAGCTGCTCATTGGCAGCGCGCGTTATGCGCACGCCGATTTCGGCGATGTCGCGCGCTTCGTCCGGCCGTATTTCGAAGCCCAGCGCCGTTGCATCGACAATTACGAAGCTGTCCCCGCCATAGGCCGTATCGACTGTCAGAGTGCCAACGCCCTTGACCTCCAGCGGCGCACTCAGTCGATCAGCGAAGGACGGCACGTTCAGAATGCGCACGTGCTCCACTTTGCCGTCCCGGCAATGAGCGGTGACCCTGATGAGACCACCCGGGGCCTCGAGCACCAGCTCGGTCGTCGGCTCCTTCATCTCGAGAATACCGGTCTCGAGAACGACTGTTGCGACGCAGATCGCATTCGAGCCGGACATGGGCGGCGTATCCTCCGGCTCCATGATGATCCAGCCCAGCTGAGCGAGCGGGTTCTTAGCCGGTACGAGCAGATTGACGTGCCGAAATACCCCGCCCCGCGGCTCGTTGAGCATGAAGCGCCGCAGTGTCTGCTCGCGGTCAATCGTTCTGGATTGGTCCCAGAGAGTAGCACCCTCAGGCGGCGCTACGCCGCCAACGATCACATCGCCGACTTCGCCTTCCGCGTGGCAGCTCACGACATGAATGGTCTTGCTCGATCGCATCCCGGCGCGTCCAATTATGGGTTGGCATTGAGGGATAGTAGGATTGCCCGCAACCTGCAGCCGCTATGACGTTCGCGACATTCAAACCTTAAAAGCCGACGGCGGATACCGACCCTGTCCGCTGCCTCACGGCAGGACGCTGCGACGAGCCGACCGCCTGCCCCGCAGAACAAAATTGTATCAAATCGTCTCCCCCGGAACCCCTGCGACACGCAGAGGACAAATTGGCGCGCTGCTAAGAAACTTGTGCCACACGCGTGAGGTAGGAGAAATTCGCCAAATCTCACGTTCGTATCTTGGAGCTTCTGCATGAATGCCCTTCGAAAGCTTATTCTCGCCTGTGCGGCCACCGCATTGGCGTTGAATATTGCCCTCAGTCAGGACAAGCCAGCGACGACGTCATACACGCCCCAGTCCGGCCAAGCCGGCAAGGACGTGGTCTGGGTCCCGACGCCTCAAGCGCTGGTGGACAGGATGCTCGAGATGGCGGCCGTCACCAAGGAAGACTACCTCATCGATCTCGGCTCAGGCGACGGGCGGACCGTGATCACGGCAGCGAAGCGCGGCATCCGTGCCCTCGGCATCGAGTACAATCCGGATATGGTCGCTCTCTCGCAGCGGAATGCCAAAGAGGCCGGCGTCAGTGATATGGCGACGTTCGTGCGCGGCGACATCTTCGAAGCGGATTTTTCCAAAGCGACGGTGATCACGCTCTTCCTGTTGCCAAATCTCAATGTACGGCTGCGGCCTACACTGCTGGATATGAAGCCGGGCACCCGCATCGTATCGAACACCTTCGATATGGGCGATTGGCAGCCCGATGATCGCGTCGACGCCGGAGCGGACTGCACGAGCTATTGCCGAGCCATGAAGTGGGTGATCCCCGCCAAGGTCGGTGGCAAATGGCGCCTCCCGAACGGAGAGCTTCAGCTCACGCAGACGTATCAGATGCTTTCCGGCACGCTGACGTTGGATGGGCAAGATCATCCCATCAGCGAAGCAAAGATGAGTGGCGAGAGCATTGCGTTCACGGCTGGTGGCAAGCGCTATACCGGCCGCGTCGCGCGCGGAGCTATGACCGGAAGCATCGACGGCGGCGGTGCGTGGAGCGCTGCATACGCCGCCAACTAAATACTGCGGCGTCATAGCTTATGGTTCGAACGAAAGTCTGCAACCGCGAAGCCAATGGGCATCGCGGTTGTCAGGCGCGGCGGCGAGTTTCATGATGGCGCTCTCGACCCTGGCGCTGTCGAGCACGATGGCCAATATCCTGTTGGCCTCAAATCGCCGACACAATACCTATGAGCCGGTCCAACTGGTGTCGATGCGCGATGCACCAGAAAACGTTCCGGCTTGCGGTCCCGAAGTTCCAGAACGGTGATCAGGTCTTTGCGTAAGCCATTGTAAACAATGGCGCGAGCGACGGGACTTGAACCCGCGGCCTCCGGCGTGACAGGCCGGCGCTCTAACCAACTGAGCTACGCCCGCAAAGACAAAACGCGCGCCAGGATGGGCGCGTCAGAGTGGGTGGTGGATACGCGAGGGAGGGGGGATAGTCAAGGGGTCCAGCCCTAAAGGAATCCGGTCGAAACCCAGGGGATGGCGGCGATGACCGGGAGCCCGTTGATCAGCGCGCCATCATTCTGCTTCCCCTGGGCTGGCCGAAGCTTTCGCGTCGGCCATATTGTCGGGGCGAGGGAATAGCCGTCCGGACGCGGCGGATCGAGCTGCGCGGTACCGAGGAATACTTCATGGCCATCCGTATCGTTCAACTCGGCAGCGCGCGCCAAGCAGACGAGGGAATTCGCATCGGCACCGTGCGGCGCCCGCCGCGCGGCGTTCGCAAAGATCGGTACGCAGCCGAGAACTGGTATGACGTCTGGCTGCCCGAGCTGGCCCCGAGCGAGGAGTTGGTGGCCAAGGCCCGCGCTGCCGCGTCCGACAAGGAATGGGCGGCGTTCACGCGCGCCTATCGCAGCGAGATGAAGGCGCCCAGCGCGAGCCGCACGCTCGACCTGCTGGCCGCGCTCTCGAAAGAGAGCCATTTTTCGGTCGGCTGCTACTGCGAGGACGAGGCGCGCTGCCACCGCTCGGTGCTGAGAGAGCTGCTCCGCGAGCACGGCGCAAAGCTCGCCGGGTCCTAGCTCACTCGGCCCGCCTCATTCCGCCATGTCCAGTTCGCGCTTGCGCCGGAGCTGCGTCATCCATTCGCGGATCTGAGGTCGCGCCCGCACCTGATGGCCATAGTGCCGGCGAAGCGCTCCGACGAGCCGCCCCTCGCGGCCGAGAATGTCGTCGGCATAACCGATCATCACGGAGTTTGGCCAGGCCTGCGGACGGATCTGCCGAAGGCGCGCGAAGAGCTGGTCTTCGGGCTCCTGCGGATCGATCTGCGCGAGCAGCGAGACCATCGCCGCCGTAGAGCGCGAAATGCCCGCGTGGCAATGCACGAGCAGATGGCGATCCGCTTTCACCTCCGCTTCGGCAGCAAGCTCGCTGCCAAAGGCGAGGATCTGGCGCACGTGATCGGGCGTCGGCATGGTCATGCCGGGATCGGGATTGATCACATCATGAAAGCGCAAGACCGTGCGACGGTGCTCGCCGTACGTGCCGAAGCTCGTCAGCTCCGGCCAACTCGGATCGAGCAGGGACAGCACATGCGTCACCGCGCGCGGCCCATGCTCGGGCAGTTCGTCGATCCCGCAGATGGTGAGCACCGAGATGCCAACCGGTTTCATCGCGTATTCCGGGCGACCTCAGCCGCCCGGCCTCTCAGAACGCCTTTGCCGCATCCGGGCGATACTTGTTCTTCGGCACAAAACTCGAGCGCGTGGCTTCGCGCGGCTCGCGCACCCAGACCTCGCGGTTCGGATGAAGACCGCCGCCACGCGTCGCCGGCACCGCCGTGTGGCGTGCGCGATGAAGAAGACGCGTATCGGCCTTGCCGCAGTTCGGATGAACGCCGCCGTGCGCCGCGACTTCCTTCTCCCAGGCGGCCTTGCGCTTCGCGACCGTAGCCGGGTCGTTCAGCGCCGTGCAGTTGAGCTCGTTCTTGTTGAGATCGATGACGATCTCGTCGCCATCCTCGATGAAGGCGATCGGACCGCCGAGTGCAGCCTCGGGGCCGACGTGACCGATCACGAGGCCTACCGATCCACCGGAGAAGCGCGCGTCCGTCATGAGCGCCACGACAATGCCACGCTCGCGGCACAGCGCCGTGATGCGCGAGGTCGGATCGAGCATCTCGGGCATACCCGGCGCGCCACTCGGCCCCTCGTAGCGCACGATCACCGTGTCGTGATTCTGGAACTGCTCGGGCGCCGTATCGAGTGCCTTGAGCAGGCCCGCCTCACCCTCAAACACGCGCGCCTTGCCGCGGAAAGTATTGTCCTCGAGACCGCCCTCGACACCCGCAAGCTTCAGGATTGCGGAGAACTCCGGCGAGAGATTGCCGCCGAGCACGCGCAGGCCGCCCGTGGGCTTGTAAGGCTTCTCGACGGGATAGACGACTTTGCCGTCGGCCTTCTTGGCCCCGAGACGCTCGACCTGCTTCGCGAGCGTCTCACCCGTACAGGTGAGCACGTTGCCGTTGAGCAGACCCGCATCGAGCAGCTCGCGCACGATGACCTGCACGCCACCGCTCGCATCGATGTCGACCATGGAATACTTGCCATAGGGCCGTGCGTCAGTGAGCACGGGCACGACATGCTGCGAGAGGTGATTGAACTCCTCCGGTGTCATGACCTCTTTCCAGAAGTCCGCGAAGCCCGCCGCGCGCGCGATCTCCGGCGCGTGCAGCGTCACGTTCGTCGAGCCGCCGACGGCCATGGCGACGATCACGGCGTTGCGTAGCGAGTCGCGCACGACGATGTCGCGTGGCTTGATGTCCTTCTCCATGAGCATGGTGAGATAGCCGACCAGCTCATCGGCAAACTCTTTCGTGCGACGCGGATCGTCGGATGGCGGAGCGACCATGTGCAGCGGCTGCATGCCGACGACGCCGATGAACGTCTGCATGGTGTTGTAGGTGAACATGCCGCCGCAGCTTCCAATGCCGGGGCAGGCATGGCACGCAATGTGCTGGCGGTACTCGGCGTCGGGGTGACCCGCGACCTGATAGGCCGTGACGAGGTCGATCGTCTCGCCGGTCTTCGGGTCGTGCCCCGGATGGATCGATCCGTCCGACATGATGATGGCCGGCTGGTTGTGCTCGAGCAGCGCCGCGAGCGTTCCGACCGGCGGCTTGTCGCAGGCGACGATCGCGATCGTGCCGGCGAGCCCGCTGGCCTCGAGATGCTCACAGAGGGCATCGTTGGTAACGTCACGGCCGATGAGCGAATAGCGCATCTCGCGCGTGCCGTTGCGGATGCCATCCGACGTCGCGATCGTGTACTCGGGCTGGACGAGCCGCAGCTTCAGCTTGCCTGGCTCCATGCCGATGCGTGCCTTAAGGCGGCCGTGGACGGCTTCGACCTTGTCGAGGACGCCGAGGTAGCACTGGCTGTCCCCCTTCGTGCCCACCACGCCGACGGAGGGCTCGTGAATGAGTTCCGGATCGGTCCCGAGCGCGCGCGCGATTCCCATGGTCTGGGTCGAGCGGCCTGGATGGCGGTCGATGAGGACGATTTTCGAGTTGGTCACGGACGGCTCCTTCCCACGGCACGGCACCCTTGATCCGCGGCACCAGGGCACGGCGGGCAAGGCAATTGGAGGGCTTTATGGCGGCGAATGGCCGTCAGAGGCAAGAGCGAGCCTGCCCGCGCGGATCAGCTCCGCGGTTCCGCAATGCAACAAGTGCGGTGTCAGCGGCATTAACGCGGCAGGGAGGAATGTGACCCACCGAGCCGGGGAGCCATGAACTATCGGACACTGCTTTGGGGCAGACGCTGGAGGCCATGGCGGCTCGATATGGTCCGCAGACCGCGGCCATCTTCGCAATGCAGCTCGAATATTCGAGGAAACTGCCAGAGCAATAAGGTGCAGAGTAGCGGTTGTGCGTTCTACTGCTCGAGCACCAGCTGCCCGCGGCTCATTTCGGCGCGACGGAGCTGGCCGAGAAAGCTCATGCCGAGTAGCGTCTTCGTCATCTTGCCGGGCTCGGCGACGGCTGCGCGCACGTCGCGGACTATGATGTCTTCGATGGCTACGCTGTCGAGCGTAACCATCGCCACACGCGCGAGGCCGTTCGCAGTGCTGACGCGATGCGTATAGTCGCTGTCGCGGATGTGGACGCCGGCGTTCTGCGCGTCCTCGAAGGTCAGGGCCACGATCGAGGCGCCGGTGTCGACCATGGCCTGCACAGCCCGGCCGTTGACGTGAATACGCGAGAAGAAGTGCCCGTGGGCGCCAGCCTTGAGCTGCACCACGCGTCCGCCCGACGTGTTGGAAGCCGGCTCGTCCGAAGGCGGGTCTTCGTCATCATTGGAGGCCGTCATCGGGCGATCGGAAGCCCCGCTCGGCGGCGCGTCCTCTCGATACTCGAGCCCGGGACTAAGCAGCTCGCGCACGAGATCGGCGTTCATCACGCCAATGACTCCCATGCCGGCGAGACCGATCCAGGCCGCCGCCAGTTTCAAGGCATTCGATGCGGAAGGCGATAACGCCATGACCGAGAGCTTCCCGCCTGAGTACACAGCCGGGCGCCACCACGGAGCTCAAGCTGTATCAGCTCCTCAGCGTCAGAAAGTCCCCGGAGAACTCATAAGAGCGCAGGCGGCTTAAAAAACTCATACCGAGAAGATTCTCGCGTAGCGCCCCGGGCTTGGAGACGAGCGCATCCACACCCTCGACTTGTATGGACCCGATGGCGATGCTGCTCAGGCGAACGTGGGCGGCATAGGTGACGCCGTTCGCAGTCTGGACGGGCACCGTGTACTTCAGTCGGCCCGTATCCACGCCGAACCGTGCGGCGTCGACCTCACGAATGACGACGGTCGAGGCCCCCGTATCCACAAGCATGGGCATAGTCTGGCCATTCACGCGCGCGTTAACAATGAAGTGGCCGTCACGGCGCTTGCGGATGCGGACGGCCTGCGCGCCCGGCGTGCTCGGCTCGATGGAAACCGCGCTGCCGGGCGGGCTCAGCTCACCGCGCACGCGATAGGCGATCTCGGTGATCTCGTCGCGGTAGCTGTAACCGGCGACAAGAACGAAGGCGATGGCCGCCCATGTGAGGAAGTCACGCGCGGCCTGCAGCGTGCGCCCGCGATAGGAGCCGGCAAGCGAGAGTATGATCACTATCAGAAAGGCGGCGAGGAAGCCTGCCGCCGCGAGATCCGACCAGTCGAGACCGAACAGCGTCGCGTCGCCCGCAATGAGCAGGGCAAGCGCACCGATCAGGATCATCAACACGATCAGCCAGCCCATTGCCTCAATCTCCGGCGCCGGACGGAACCGCAGCCTTTGTCATACGCTGCCGCTCCGGCAAGAGAGCCATGATTCTGCGGCGCTCAGCGGGCGCAAATGTGCTCCACGCGGCAATCTCCGCGAGCGTCCGTGCACAACCCGCACACAGGCCAGACCGCGGGTCCATAACACAAACCTGAATGCACGGACTTTCCATCGCGCTCACGAGCTATCGCACGGCGCCTCGCCGATCACGCTCGCGCATAGTGCGCCGGCCGGGATCGTTGCTGCCAGAAGGCTTAAATAGGATCACGGCAGCCGGGTGGCAATGTCCAGCCCAAGCATCTCTTTGATTTTGCAGTGTGGTCGTTCAGCGACCATTCAGCTCATCATGGCAGCGTGGGGCGCACGGCCGCCCGCGCGGGGCCGCTCCCAGCCGCCATGAGCCGAGGCGGCGCGATGGCGCTCCTGGCCGAGCGGCTGGAGCGGTGGCAATGTCTCCATGACGCGCTGGCGGGGAAGCGCAACAAGCACTTCCGTGCCTTTGCGGAGTTCCGAGCGCAGCTCGAAAATGCCTTCGTGCAGCTCAACAAGGCTCTTCACGATCGGCAGGCCGAGACCGGTGCCGCCTTCGGCATTCTGGTGCGCGAGGGAGCCCTGGCCGAAAGCCTGCATGATACGCGGGATTTCCTCGCGCGGGATACCGGGGCCTGTATCGCGGATGCAGAGCGTCTGTCCGCCTGCATCGTCGCGGTAGACGCTGAGCGTGATCCGTCCGCCCTTGGGCGTGAACTTGAGGGCATTGGACAGCAGATTGAGGCAGACCTGGCGCATGGCGCGCTCGTCCGCCCAGACCATCGGCAGCGTCTGGTCGAGGTCGAGCTCGATGGTGAGGTTCTTGCTTTCGGCACGCAGCTTCAGGAGGCGGTGGCAATCCTCGGCGACATCCACGAGGCGGATGGCTTCCTCGTTGAGATCGTAGCGGCCGGCCTCGATGCGGGAGATGTCGAGGATCTCGTTGATCAGGTGAAGGAGGTGGCTGCCGCTGTAATGCACGTTGGCAGCGTACTCTTTGTAGGTCTGGTTCTTGAGCGGCCCAAGCAGCTCGGCCTTCATCACCTCGGAGAAGCCGAGAATGGCGTTGAGCGGCGTCCGCAGCTCATGGCTCATGGTGGCGAGAAAGCGCGACTTCGCGACGTTCGCCGATTCAGCGCGGCGGCGTGCCTCGTCCGACGTTGCCTTCTCCTGCTCCAGCTCGGCAATGAGCGCGTCCTTTTCGGCTCGGTATGCGAGCATGGCGAGTGCCGTCGAGTTGAGGCCCTTCGCCAGGAAAATGAAGTAAACGTGCACGCCGAGCGCCATCGAGGCCATGGCCCAGTAGAAGGGATGGCCGAGCAGCAGCAGGCGAACGACGACCGCGATCGTCATCGGGATGGTGCCGACGTAGAGAATGGGGAGCGCGGTCGAAGCGAAGGTCATGCGGATCGCGAGAACGACGATCAGCGACGCGAACAGGAAGACGTGAGAGGCGGAGTCCGTCGCGCCGATCCCAACGAGTGCAAAGCCCGCCCAAACGACGCCATTGACGGTCTCGGCAAGAATGAGACGGCGGCGCCAGAGCCTAGTGTTGATCTCGTTGCGCGGGAGCGCGACGAAACGGCGGCAAAGCTCGAGCAGCGCCACCTTGGAGCCGATCACCATGACCAGCCAAAGCACGGCCTCAGCCTTCGTGGCCCAGAACATCGAGGCCAGAGAGAAGATCACGGCAAGGAGCTGAATGGTCGCGACGGCGCTGAGCTCGTTCCTCACGAACATCAACAGCATTTCGTACTCGAAGCCGGGTTTGTCCTCGGCTTCGATGGCCAAGCGCCGGCGCGCATCGCGCACCTGGAAGCCCGGATGCGCACGCACAATCCTGGGTCGGCGGGGGCTGGTGCCCGCTTCCATCGCTGTGGTGCTGGCCGATGACACGTGTTGACCCCAAAGTCCCTCGCGGGGGCAGACCGCCTCGTGGACCCAACCGCTCCGCCGGAGCTCGCGACCGGCCATGTCCTTCGAGACTTCTGCCTTAGTCCTCAGGATGAGAATGATCTGTAAATCACTAACTTCGCGTTTACTCTGATCCAAAGGTTATAATTACATTGCAGCTAATGCGAATTTTGCCTCGCCGATTGCCACGTTCCGGCAACATCCGGAAGGCTGCCACGCAACGCGGCCGACCAGCATTGCACGCCAGGGGCGGCTCGATTACGACTAGGCCAATTACCCCCCAAGTCCGGAGACCCCCCATGAAGCTCCTCGAGACCCGGATGGCGCCCAATCCGCGGCGCGTGCGAATCTTCCTTGCCGAGAAGGGCATCGAGGTCCCGACCGAAGAGCTCGATCTCATGAAGGGCGAGCTCAAAAGCGATAGCTTCACAAAGCTGAACAAGCTTCAGAAAGTCCCGGTCCTCCTGCTCGATGACGGCACACCGATCTGCGAGACGATCGCAATATGCCGGTACTTCGAAGAGTTGCATCCAGAACCCGCACTGTTCGGCAAGGGTGCTCTGGGCAAAGCAACCGTCGAGATGTGGCAGCGGCGCATGGAACTCGGCCTGATGGCGGCCGTTACCTCCGCATTCCGGCATCTGCATCCGGCCATGGCCAATCATGAAGTGCCGCAGGTTGCGGCCTGGGGCGAGGCGAACAAGCCGAGGGCCCTCGACATGCTCCGCATTCTCGACGAGCAGCTTGCGAGCAACCGCTATGTCGCGGGCGACACCTATTCGGTCGCAGACATCACGGCGCTCGTCACGATGGACTTCATGAAGCCGGCGCGCGTACAGCGGCCGGAAGGTCTCGTCAATGTCGAGCGCTGGTACAAAGAGGTTGCAGCGCGCCCAAGCGCCAAGGCCTGAGGCCCGGGGCGCGAACGAGCAAACCTGAGGTGATGACGCGGTGATGAGACTTACGGTCGTCGGATGCGGCGATGCCTTCGGGTCCGGCGGGCGGCTGCAGACCGGCTATCACGTTGATCTCGGCCACCACCGCTTTCTGATCGACTGCGGCGCGACAAGCCTCATCGGCCTTAACGCGCTCGGGCTCGATCCGAATGCTGTTTCCACCATCTTTCTCTCGCACCTGCACGGCGACCATTACAGCGGCCTCGTGTGGTGGATGCTCCACGCACAGCACGTCGCCAAACGGAAGGATCCACTCACCGTCATCGGGCCACCGGGCGTCGAGGATCGCGTGATGCAAACGGCGGAGCTGATGTTCCCCGGCTCTACGAAAGTCGAGCGGCGGTATCCGCTGATCTTCAAGGAGTGCCATGCCGGCGCGCCACTCGTCGAAGGACCGGTGATGGTGACGGCATGGGAGGTCTCGCATCCATCGGGCGCGCCTTCGCATGCGCTACGCTTCGAGACCGGCGGAAAGATCCTCTCGTTCTCGGGCGATACCGAGTGGGTCGAAGCACTCGTGCCGGTCAGCGCCGGCGCCGACCTCTTCATCACCGAGTGCTATGCCTTCGATGGCCCCGTGCGCTTTCACACGAGCTGGAAGATCATCGAAGAGAACCTTCCGCGCATCGTGGCGAAGCGCATTCTGCTGACGCACATGAACGGATCGATGCTCGCGCGCCGCCACGAGATCAACCAGCCAAATATCCTGCTGGCCGAGGACGGCCTCGTCGTCGAGATATGACGCCCGCGCGGCCAGCGCCCACTTCGCGACGCGCGCTCAAGGCAATCGTCGAAGACATCCGCGCCTGCCGCATTTGTCGCGATGCCCCGAAGGGCACGCCGCTGCCGCACGAACCGCGTCCCGTTCTGCGCGTAAGCACGACAGCGCGTATCGGCGTTTTCGGTCAAGCGCCAGGCACGCGCGTGCACGCATCGGGCAAGCCCTTCACGGATCCATCAGGCGTGCGCCTCCGCCAGTGGATGGGCGTGACGAACGAGGAATTCTACGACGTCGCCCGCATTGCCATCATTCCCATGGGCTTCTGTTTTCCCGGGCTCGATGCTAAGGGCGGTGATCTTCCCCCCCGTCGCGAATGCGCGCCGGCATGGCGTGCGCGATTGATGGCCGCTCTGCCGAACCTCGAGCTGATGTTGCTCGTCGGGCAGTACGCGCAGCGCTGGCATCTCGGTACTGATGCAGGCCGCGATCTCACGAGCACGGTCGAGCGCTGGCGCGAGATTGTTGCGCGCCCCGGCGGCCCCGTGATGGTGCCGCTGCCTCATCCATCGTGGCGCAACAACGCCTGGATCAAGCGCAACGGATGGTTTGATGCGGAGCTGCTGCCATGGCTGCGAGCAGCCGTGCGCGCCAAGCTTGTGACGTTCACATAACGTAACCCCAGTGCCACAGCGCCCGACGCGCGATTTCGACCGCGACGGATTTGCGCGCGCAGGCACGTTGTCGTCGCGCCTGACAAACTCACCATGGGGTGGAACACATGATCAGATCTATCTTTGCCTTCGCGCTCGTTGGCGCCATCGCGTTTCTGTCGATCGGTGATGCGGAAGCACGCCGCGGCGGCGAACGGAATTGGGAGCTGCTCGGTTCACAGAAAGTCGGCTTCCTCGGCGATAGGGACGTCATTCAGGTTGGCCGCAAGGACGGTGACTTTTCCGCGATCAAATTGCGCGTGAAGGGGAACGAAGTCGAATTCCTCGACGTCAAAGTCGTCTACGCCAACGGCCAGTCCGACAACGTCCAAGTGCGCAACAAGATCCGCGCCGGCGGCGAAACTCGCGCCATCGATCTCAAGGGTGGTGACCGCTTCATTCGTCGCGTCGAACTCGTGTATCGTTCGCGCCCGAGCTTCAAAGGGCAGGCCACCGTAGAGCTGTGGGGCAAGGACTAATTCGCAAGGATGAAAAGATTTGGGGCCAGGCATGACGCTTGGCCCCATTCATTCCTGCCATGGCAAGAAATCATTCAGCTCAGCTCGTGAATGCGGAAATTGAGTCCGCCACGCGGCGTTAGCGTCACCGTCGCGTTGATGCCGGGATGCTCAGCTGCCGGCGCGTACTTGTTGCCGACATACTCGGGGCGAAAGCGGCGGAGCAGCATGGACAGCGCGAGCGTGTTCTCGACCTGACTCATGGCGCCGCCGATGCACGCGCGCTTGCCGCCACCGAACGGGATGTACGTGTAAGGCTTACGCTTCTTCGCAGCCTCACCCATGAAGCGCTCGGGACGGAAGCTCTCCGGATCCTCCCAGAAGCGCGCGTCGTGATGTGCGCCATAGGCGAAGAGCACGACGCGATCGCCCGCCTTGATCTGCTTACCCGCGATCTCGTCGTCCTTCGACGCGACGCGGATGAGGCCCCAGATCGGCGGATAGAAACGCATGGTCTCCTGGATGACGGCGCGCGTGTAAGCGAGCCCCGAATAATCTGCGGCGGTTGGTTCGCGCGAGCCATAGACCTCTTCGCCCTCGCGGCGGATGCGCTCGACGATCTCGGGGCTGCGTGAAGCTTCATACAGCGCCCAGGCGAGCGTCAGCGCGGTCGTCTCAGTGCCGGCCCAGAGATACTGCTTCAGCTCGTCCACGGCCTGTTGCTCGTCGAACTCCGGCACGTTCGGATCGGCAGTCACGGCCTGGATCATCTTGAGCAGCGTGCGCTCGCGCTCTTCGCGCGGGTTAGCGGCGAAGATGGAGGGCGGCACGCCGGCCCAGGCTTCCATGGCCTTCGCGATGCTGTCCTCGGAAATCTCGAAGTCCGCGTCCGCCATCTTCTTCATGCGAAGATCTTTATGGCTCGGCACGTCGGTATAGGTCTTCACGCACTTGAAGATGAAGTGCGGATTGAAGGGCATGTCGCGATCGAACAGCGCCTTGCAGATCATGTCCGCGGCGAGCGTCCAGGTCTGCTCGACCATCTCGACACTCTCGCCCGTCCGCGCGAGCTCGGCCCAGATGTCCATCTTCTGGCGGATCGCGGTGAGGAAGTACGGGATGTACTCGGCGAACATGTCGGGGTGGAACGCCGGCTGCTGCGGCATCCGTATCTTCTGCCAGAGCGCGCCGTCATGCGTGATCATCGACTTGCCGAAGACCGGACGCAGGCCGTCGAAGTACTTGATGTAGTCGTCGGCCTTGGTAACGAGCACGCGCTTGAAATGATCGGGCTCGGAAAGAAAGACCACGCGCTCATTGGCCATGGTCACCGCAATGACGCCGCCATAGCGCTGCGTGAGCTGCTGGAGGATCATCATCGGGTTGGCAGCGGCGCCCTTCTGCAGGGCTGTCAGCTTGAACCAGATGCTTTCCTGATCACCGAGGCCCTGCGTGTGCTGCGCGGGGACTGCGGCAATCCCTGTAGACAGACTTTCCTCAGCCGGCGTATGAATCGCGGTCATTGGCGTGCGTTCCTAGCGCCCGCGCAAAATGAACGCGGACCATCGAGGTTGTCTTCGCCCGTCCGGCTGTTCCTCACCCCCCGGCGCTCCATGGCATCTGACGTGCCTTTGGCTGCCAAAGGGTCTCGTATCACCCGCCCGGCAGGGCTGTCCACGCACGGTCACTTTACCGCTGCATTTTGGCGCGGGCTGTGACCGAAACGCGAACCTTTCCCTTTTACTAACTCGATCCGCCCACATCGGGCGAGATCAGCCGACCTGATTGGTTAACGTCGCTCAGTATATTCACGCGCTCGTTTTCGAGTCGCGCCGTGCCGGACGCCACGAGGGCGAGGGCGCGCGGGTAAATCACGTGCTCGAGATGCAAAATGCGATCCGCGAGGCTATCGGGCGTATCTCCGTCGATGACCGGCACGGCCCCCTGGGCAATGATCGGGCCGGCATCCATTTCGGCGACCACGTAATGAACGGTACAGCCGGCAATGCGAACGCCGTCGGCAATAGCCCGGGCATGGGTATGGAGGCCCGGATAGAGCGGCAGGAGCGAGGGGTGGATATTGATCATACGCCCGGCCCAGCGCGCGACGAATCCTGGCGTCATGAGGCGCATGAAGCCGGCGCAGGCGACCATTTCGACCCCCTGCCCCTCCAGAACGGCGTGGAGCGCCTCCTCGAAGGCTTCCCGCGTTGCATAAGCCTTGTGATCCACGGCATGGGCGGCAATACCCTGCTCGTGCGCCCAGGCGAGACCAGCGGCCGCTGGTCGGTTCGAGGCGACGCAGACGATTTCGGCGGGATAGTCGGGTGCGCGCGCCGCTTCCACGAGCGCCATCATGTTGGAGCCGCGGCCCGAGATGAGAACGCCGACGCGCCGGCGCGGCTTCACGATGGGTACCTCAGAGAACCGGTGTAGTGGACGGCCTCGGCCTGACCCTTGCCCTTCGCCTCGCTCAGCACGCCGCGCGCCGGCGCGATGCGACCGATGATCATCGGGGCCTCACCGGCATCGCGGAGTTCCTTGAGCACGGCACCCGCCTGCTCGCGCGCCGCCACGATCACGAGGCCTATGCCGCAGTTGAACGTGCGCAGCATCTCGGCATCATCGAGATTGCCGGCCGTCTTGAGCCAGCCGAACACCGCAGGCGGCACCCATGCTCCGAGGTCGATCTCGGCGCCGATCTGATCGGGAAGTATGCGCGGCACATTTTCGGAGAGCCCGCCACCCGTGATGTGGGACAGCGCCTTGATGGCCCCTTCCGGGCCACTTCCACCTGTCGCGCGAATCGCGGCCAGCACCGGCTTCACGTAAATGCGCGTCGGCGTCAGCAGGCTCGCCGCGAGCGACGTCTCCGATGCATAAGGCGCCGGAGTAACCCACTCGAGATTCGCACCAGCAACGAGCTTGCGCACGAGCGAGTAGCCATTGGAGTGCACACCCGACGAGGGTAGGCCGATGAGCAGATCACCGACCACGATATCGGCGCGCGGCAGCACGCCGCCACGCTCAACCGCGCCGACGGCGAAGCCTGCGAGATCGTAGTCGCCGCCGCTGTACATGCCGGGCATCTCGGCCGTCTCACCGCCGATCAGCGCGCAGCCCGCTTCGTGGCAACCTGCCGCAATGCCGGCGATCACGTCACGCGCGATTGCCACATCGAGCTTTCCAGTCGCGAAATAGTCGAGAAAGAACAGCGGCTCGGCGCCCTGTACGAGCAGATCGTTGACGCACATGGCGACGAGATCGACGCCGATGGTCGCGTGCTGGCCGGTCTCGATCGCAATCTTGAGCTTGGTGCCGACGCCGTCGTTGGCTGCGACGAGGATCGGATCCTTGTAGCCGGCCGCCTTGAGATCGAAGAGCCCGCCGAACCCGCCGAGGTCCGCATTCGCGCCGGCGCGGCGCGTAGCCCTCACCAATGGCTTGATCGCGGCCACGAGCGCATTGCCGGCATCGATATCGACGCCGGAATCGCGGTAGGTGACAGACGCATTCGGATCCATCCCTGCTCCGTTGTGGCCTATGGACGTCATTGCACCTCTCACAGGTCGGCCGCAGCCCTCAAGTCGCGGCGTTCGCGCCACGGTAGGGACAGGATCCTGGGGCCGAAGGAAGCCTGGAGACCGTATGCTCGCAGCCGATCCCTACTTTTGCCCCAATAGTCGTGACCCAACTGAGGAGATCGTGCGGGCAATAGCAATCCGTGGGGCGTTCGGCAACTCATGGAGGGGGCAGGTTGTCCCCAATGCAGACAATTGAGCGGGATTATGGGACCGTTGGGACCCATGGGAGGGCCTTTGGGCAACACCAGCGTGAATAGCACTCGTCGCCTGCGGCTTCGGCGTGAAGTGTCCGGCGCGGCCGCGAGCCTGCTGCTGAGCCTCGCGGCCGGCTCGGCGTCGGCCGAAGATGCCAAGGTCTTCATCATTGGTAACTACCCGGTCGAGGCACGCGCCGCCGACGCCGTCACGGCGAAGGAGCACGCGATTGCCGATGGACAGCAGGCTGCCTTCCGATCGCTCCTAAAGCGCATCGTGCCGGTCACGGCCTACGGACGCCTCAAGCAGGTGCGGACGACACCCGCTGCTCCGCTCATCGAGGGTTTCTCCGTTCGCTCAGAGCGTAACTCTGCGACCGAATACATCGCGAGCTATGATTTTTCCTTCCAGCCGGCTGCTGTCCAGCAGCTGCTCGACCAGCAAGGCATTCCTTACGTCGACAAGCAGGCGCCGCGTATCGTGCTGGTGCCCATCTATCGCGCCGAACGCCAGCCGCCGAACGTCACCGCCGAGGCGAGCGATACGTGGATGTATGCTTGGCGCGGCCTCGACCTCGTGAATACGCTGACGCCGGTGACGATCGGCCAGCCTAAGCGCACGCTCAATCCCGAGACGGTCAAGGCTGCACTTGCCGGCGAGAGCGGCGCGCAACGCGCGATTGCTGGCGAGTACCAGACCTCTCAGGTCGTGCTCGCCGTTCTCGAGCCGAGTGCGGACGGCAAGAAGGCCACTGTCACGCTCAGTGGCCAGGATGCCGTCGGCCCGCTCATGCTCGTGCGCAATTACCGACTAGACGGCGATCTCGCCTACACCGCCGAGCTTGCCGCTGTCGTCGCGCTCGGCGTGCTCGAAGGGCGCTGGAAGGCCGCGAACTCCGATGTGAGCATGGCAAGTGCACCGGCACCGGGTGGATTCGCTCCACCACAAGGCGCCGGCTATGGCGAGGGAGCACAAAGCTATGGTGCGCGGGGGCCTGCACCGAGCGCGGGCTATGGCGAAGGCCCGCCAAGCTACGGTGCACGCGGCAGCGCACCTGCTCCCGGCGGCAGGGTCCGTCTGTCCGTGTCTTTCAGAGGCATGGAGGAGTGGCAGAGTATCAGCCAACGGCTCTCGTCGACACCCGGTGTCAATGATCTCGACGTGGAAGGGCTTTCCGCTCGTCGTGCGCGCATTGCCTTGAGTTATCCGGGAAGTCCCGATGATCTTGCCCGCGCCCTCTCGGCTCAGGGCCTCAGCCTGCGCGGCGGTCCCGACGGTCTGATCCTTTCCGGCGCGCGGTAGCTACGGCTGGAAGAGCCGCGCATCCCAGGCCACGGGATGTTCCAGGCCAGGCCGGATGCGTGCAGCGTCCGGGTGGCTGCAGTTGATGATCACGTTTTCCTCGATGCGCGCCACGAACGACGGCACGATCAGGATCGCGGATCGCTTTTCCTTGAACCACTTCGAGCCGGCCGCCCTGGCCTTTGGAAGCTCCAGCCATTCGGGCACCGAGTCCTTCGTGAAGATCTCGTAGGACACGCCCTTCGGAATCTCGATCTCGATGTAGTGCTGGTTGGACGGCAGCACGCCATTGAAGTGCGCGAGCTTCTCGAGCAACGCCGTGCTGTAGTACCGCGATGTGTAGATGACCTCCTGGCCCCTCTCGTGCCAGCGGCCTTCGATGCGTGCCGCGCCTTCGCCGCTGTAGATCGGATAGGCGCCTTGTGGATCGCCGATGCGGTAAACGCGCATCGGCTCTGCAAGTGTCCTCAGGTCACGCCGCGACGCCGGCATCGGCTTTGGCGAGCAGCGTGAGAACGAGATCGGCGCCGGCAATCGACTCCTTGGCGATATCGATGGGCGTGCGCCCGCCGAGCATGGGGTGTTCCTGGATCATGAAGCGCGCCGCGCGTCCGGCATCGTCATGGTAGATCTTCAGCACCTCGTAGAAGACCTTGGAGAGCGCCCAGACCTTCTCGCTCTCGTCCTTCGTCAGGGCATGCTTTCGGCGATGGAGTGTCGACTTCGGGATGATGTCGGTTGCCCGGACGAATTTGCCTTCCGGATCGATGCGCTCCATGACGACCGTCGCCGTCTTGACCGGGAAGCCCTTCGCGACCCGATCCACGAGGCCCAGGTCATCCATCTTTGCCCAATCGGCGAGCCCCATGAACTTCGCGATCCTGCGGGCCTCTGAAATGGCTCCACTCTCGGCGGCATGCATGACGGGAACTCCTCGGCGCTTCATCTGGGATGAATATAGTCTCATTTGGCACCGCCAGCAAGGGCTCGGTCACCCTTCAGCTGCAGGCCTCGCGTGTTGCCCGCGCGCATCTGCCTGTTGCGCTTGGCCGTGAACCTGCTATGCCCAGCCCACCCCCCAGTTCTGTCCGGGTTCCGATACTGCTGCGATGAATGTCGTCACTTCGACCGACGGGCTTGCCGCCCTTTGCCGCGAGCTCTCACAAAGCCCGTATGTCGCGGTCGACACCGAATTCATGCGCGAGCAAACCTTCTGGCCGAAGCTGTGCCTCGTCCAGCTTGCAGGCCCGGATGCCGAAGCCATCATCGACCCGCTCGCCGAGGGCCTCGACCTCACACCCTTTTGGGAGCTGATGACCGACCGCGATGTGGAGAAGGTGTTCCACGCCGCGCGCCAGGATCTCGAAATCGTGCACGTCAAGACCGGTGTGCTGCCGGCGCCGGTCTTCGACACGCAGGTAGCAGCCATGGTCTGCGGTTTCGGCGACAGCATCAGCTATGTCAATCTCGTCAAGCGCATCAGCGGCGAGGATCTCGACAAAACCTCGCGCTTCACCGACTGGAGCCGCCGACCGCTCAGCCAGAAGCAGCTCCACTACGCACTCGGCGACGTAACCCACCTGCGCAAGGTCTACACGAGCCTCAAGAAAATGCTCGAGAGCTCGGGGCGCGCACACTGGCTCGACGAGGAAATGGCGACTCTCCTCGATCCCGGAACGTACGAGACTCTGCCGGAGGACGCCTGGCGCCGACTCAAGCTCAAGGTGCGCGGGCGCAAGTCGCTGGCCGTGCTGATCGAGCTCGCTGCCTGGCGCGAACGTGCAGCCCAGTCGCAGGACGTGCCGCGCAGCCGGATCATCCGCGACGAAGCGCTCTACGACATCGCCAACCAGATGCCGACAGAGACGAAGCAGCTCGCGGAGCTGCGCACGTTGAGCGACGGTTTCTCGCGCTCGCAGCGCGCGAAGGAGATCATCGACGCCGTGAAACGCGGCCTCGAGCGGGATCCCGCCACGCTGCCGTCCGTCAATTCGCATACGGCTTCCTCGGGCGACGTTAACGCGCTCTGCGACATGTTGCGGGTGCTGCTCAAGGCGGCGGCCCAGCGCCACAGGGTGGCGCCGCGGCTCATTGCCGATGCCGAGGATATCGAGGCTATAGCAGGCCAGCGCAATCCGGATGTGCCGGCACTCAGAGGATGGCGGCGGGAGCTGTTCGGGGAGGATGCGCTGCGCCTCAAGCGCGGCGAGCTCGCGCTCTCCGTGCGCAATGGCGAGGTCGTCGCCATTCCTGCCGTGAAAGACTAGCTCGGTCCTGCCCCCGAAACTGGGCGAACGGGTGCCGCTGCCCAAAAATTGCGCTTCAGATCGCCAGCAGCACCGTCTAGCGGCAATCGCGCCGTCGTTTTATAAGGCTTCCAATCGCCCGGTCACCGTGCGCCTATTTTTATGACGTACGGTGCTTGCCGTGCACACACGTGCCCGGGTCCCGACAACCTCGATCGACTGCCGTATGGCTGCAGGAGACGTGCCCGTCATGACCCTCACCCCCACCTCACTCGACAGCTTCAAGTGCCGCAAGACTCTCAAGGTCGGCGACAAGTCGTACGAGATTTTCTCGCTGCCCGACGCCGAACGTAACGGCCTGCCCGGCATATCGAGGCTGCCGTTCTCGCTGAAAGTGCTGCTGGAGAACCTGCTCCGCTTTGAGGATGGCCGCTCCGTCAAGGCCGCAGACATCAAGGCCATGGCCGCCTGGCTCACAGCTAAGACCTCGAAGGCGGAGATCGCCTATCGCCCGGCGCGCGTGCTGCTGCAGGACTTCACGGGCGTACCCTGCGTCGTCGATCTCGCCGCCATGCGCGATGCCATGCAGACCATGGGTGGCGATCCCTCGAAGATCAACCCGCTGGTGCCCGTCGACCTCGTCATCGACCACTCGGTCATGGTCGATTACTTCGGCACCGCAGACGCCTTCCAGAAGAACGTCGATGTCGAGTACGAGCGTAACAAGGAACGCTACGAGTTCCTCCGCTGGGGCGGCTCGGCCTTCAACAACTTCCGCGTCGTGCCACCGGGCACGGGCATCTGCCATCAGGTGAACCTCGAATACCTCGGCCAGACGGTGTGGACGAAAGAGATCGGCGGCGTTACGCAAGCCTTCCCCGATACCTGCATCGGCACCGACAGCCACACGACGATGATCAATGGCCTCTCCGTGCTCGGCTGGGGCGTCGGCGGCATCGAGGCTGAGGCTGCCATGCTCGGCCAGCCCGTAGCCATGGTCATTCCCGAGGTGATCGGCTTCCGCCTCAAGGGCGCGCTCAAGGAAGGCATTACCGCGACCGACCTCGTGCTCACCTGCACGCAGATGCTCAGAAAGCGCGGCGTCGTCGAGAAGTTCGTCGAGTTCTTCGGCGATGGCCTCGACCATCTCTCGCTCGAGGATCGTGCCACGATCGCCAACATGGCGCCCGAGTACGGCGCGACCTGCGGCTTCTTCCCGACGGATGCCGACACCATCAAGTACCTGACGGCCACCGGGCGCACGAAGGAGCGCGTCGCGCTCGTCGAGGCCTACTGCAAGTCGCAGGGCCTGTGGCGCCAGCCCGGCCACGAGCCGGTCTTCACCGACGTGCTCGAGCTCGATCTCTCGACGGTCGAGCCCTCCATGGCCGGCCCGAAGCGGCCGCAGGACCGTGTGCTGCTGAAGGATGCCAAGGCTGGCTTCTCCAAGTCGCTGCCCGAGATCGTGAAGGGTGCCACCATCGAGGCGAAGACACCTGTCGGCGACGGCAGCTACAGCATCGGCAGCGGCGACGTCGTGATCGCGGCCATCACCTCATGCACGAATACGTCGAACCCCTCGGTGCTCATCGCTGCGGGCCTCGTCGCGCGCAACGCCCGCGCCAAAGGCCTCACGGTCAAGCCCTGGGTAAAGACATCGTTCGCGCCGGGCTCGCAGGTCGTGACCGACTATCTCACCAAGGCCGGCTTGCAGAGCGAGCTCGACGCGCTCGGCTTCAATCTCACGGGTTATGGCTGCACGGTCTGCATCGGCAACAGCGGCCCGCTGCCCGAGCCTGTCTCGAAAGCCATCGCCGACGGGAATCTCGTCGCCGGCGCCGTCCTGTCGGGCAACCGCAACTTCGAAGGCCGCGTGCACGCCGAGGTCAAGGCGAACTACCTCGCCTCGCCGCCGCTTGTTGTCGCCTATGCGCTTGCCGGAACCCTGAACCTCGATCTCACGACCGAGCCGCTCGGCAAGGATCAGGAGGGCAAGGATGTCTTCCTCCGCGACATCTGGCCGACATCCGCCGAGATCGCCGCGATGGTGCGCGCGAATGTGACGTCCGACACGTTCGCGGCACGCTACGCCGACGTCTTCAAGGGCGATCCGAAGTGGCAGGCCCTCGGCAAGACCCGCGCGAGCCTCACGTACGGCTGGAACACGGTCTCGACCTACGTCCAGAACCCGCCGTACTTCGAAGGCATCACGATGGAGCCGAAACCGGTTACCGATATCGTGAATGCGAGGATTCTCGGACTCTTCGGTGACTCGATCACCACCGACCACATCTCGCCTGCCGGCTCGATCAAGCGCGACGGCCCTGCCGGCACCTACCTCATCGAGCGCCAGGTGCGCCCGCATGACTTCAACTCATACGGCGCCCGGCGCGGCAATCACGAGATCATGATGCGCGGCACGTTCGCCAACATCCGCATCAAGAACCTCATGCTCGGCGGCAAGGAGGGCGGCAATGCACTCCATTGGCCCGATGGCAAGGAGGCCTCCATCTACGAAGTTGCCATGCAGTACAAGGAAGAGGGCGTGCCGCTAGTCGTCTTCGGCGGCAAGGAGTACGGCACCGGCTCCTCGCGAGACTGGGCCGCAAAGGGCACCGTGCTCCTCGGCATCCGCGCTGTGATCGTGCAGTCCTTCGAGCGTATTCACCGCTCGAACCTCGTCGGCATGGGCGTGCTGCCGCTCGTCTTCGAGGACGGTCTCTCATGGCAGGACATCGGGCTCACCGGCAAGGAGCTGATCACCATCCCTGGCCTCACGGACTTGAAGCCGCGCCAGAAGGTAGTCATCCAGGTAACGTCCGAGGACGGCATCGCGCGCGAAGTGCCAACCCTTTGCCGAATCGATACCGAGGACGAGATGAGCTACTACCGCCACGGCGGCATCCTGCACTACGTGCTGAGGAACCTCGCCGCAGCCTGAGCGCCCGTCGCCTGGTTGCACAGCCAGCTTGAGAGTTAAGAAAGCTCCTGTCCGATCGGACAGGAGCTTTTTGATGTGCGACATGTTCCGATGCAAATCGTGACGCCTTGACCCGGGCGGCACGAAGAAGAGACTCCGACGTTGCTTCCTCCCCTCGCAAGAAGAAAGGGCCGCCCAAGGGCGGCCCTTTCCTTAAGTGCTTGTGGCGAACCGGTCCGGATTAGAAGCGGATGCGGGTACCAGCCGTCACGACGTGGATGTCCTCGGCGCTGAGGTCAGTGACACCGCCGGTAGCTCCGAGCGGAATGTCATGCAGAGAGAAGCTCTTGTAGGCCACAAAGAGCTCCATCGCCGCCGCGTCGATGTGCTGGACGATGCCAACACCCCAATGCTGGAGGGTCGTGTCCTCGTAAGCCAGACCGTACGTGCTCTGGCCTACGCCCTTCCACTCGCTGAACTCACCGTAGATCACCGTATCACCGAGACCGAAGAAGTTCCGAGCGATACCAGCCGACAGGTAGTAGAAGCTGGAGTCAAAATCGGCGCCGCCCGCAATATCGGCGCCATCGGTCTCACGCCAGCCACCAGCACCCGTGAAGAACAGGCCCGTGGGCATATGCCGGATCGAGGTCGAACCTGCGAGCTGCGTGACTTCCTTATCGCAGTTCGTGACGCAGGTCAGGTTCACGAAAGCGCCGGCCGTGGTCGAAGAGCCGGCGTTATATTCGCCGTTCACCGAGTAAGCCAAGTTCGAAGCGATGCGAATGCCATTGAACTCGCCGGCATAACGGATGCCAACATCCCAGTAGTTGTCCTCACCGACCGAGGCGCCGATCTGGAAGCCAGCGATCGTCGGGGTGCGGTACTGGATGTGCTCGTTGCGTGTGTTCAGCCAGTCCTCACCGGAAGCGCCCTGGAAGAACTGGGCCCAAGTGGCGGATGAATAGGTGCCGCCGGTGTCACCGATGAAGAAGCCGGTACCCCCATGCAGGAACACGCCGTTCGACGCCGCCATGCCCTTGCCGGACAGGTCGACGAGGATCGAGTTGTTGGCGTAGTTCGAACCATGGCCGATCGAGACGCGGCCGAAGCGGCTATGCTCAACCCATGCCATGGCTTCACGGAGGGCGTTGGGGCCACCAGCGAACAGCACACCACCAAGATCGTCACCGCCGTGCGTCTGATTCGCACTGCTCGTGGCGCTGGCATAGGCCTGCAGCTCGTAGAGGAAGCCCGCCGTCACCTCGGGCGAGATCTTGGCCGAACCAAGGAAGCGCCAGCGTGAGTTCGAGGTGTTGGCGCCACCGACATACATATCGTCGCGGATGCCGTCGTCCCAGAACAGCAATTCCTGCGAGATCTGGCCAGAAAGCGTGACCGAGACCTTGCGGTTACCCTTGCGTACTGTCGTCGCCTCGAGCTCAGCAACACGCTCTTCGAGGTCGGCGCAGCAGTTGCCACCGAGGTCTGCGGCCGAAGCGGGGCCCATGCCCACGATCAGCGCAGCTACGGCGGCCATCGAAATGCGACTGAGTGTCGTCATCGATCCCCCATTCATCTGTCTAGTGCTCCATTTCCAAATGCTTCCAGCGCGGAAGCAGAGTGCGCAGCCCGGCGACGGGCGGTTCACGCTCCTTCGAAACTGCACGCACGCGCCTCAAGCGCACGCCGTCACGAGGGAACGCGACTTCGACTACGCAGAACTGGACTGGGATACGCGGCCTGCGGCAGGACCAATAGCGCCGGGCTTGCTTCCTGCGCTTCGATCTGATGAGGATGAGAGGTTCACCTCATAGACCGGCTCGTGTGAGGCCTCGACTGGAGGACTCGCCGCACGACTCGACTAGGTGCCTGAGGTTTATGTTTCAGCGTGTTCTCGGTCTAACAACCTGGAGTTGAAAGCAGCGCGGTGAGCTTGTGCAGCGTTCGTAATGAGTCACATTGTGGCCTGAACGCCACGCATTTTGTGTGGGCAGGCAGTTGAATTCTCACCAACAAGTTAAGGGGGACCGAGAGTGGCGGCTGCCGCGCACGCGCTCCGATCCGCGGAGTTCCAAATATGTGCGGGGAACTTTCACACTGCTCGAGCGATTAGCTGACGATCTAACGGCCGGTCGAGCGCGGCACATTCATGCGCGCGCCACGATGCGCAGAGCCCTGGCCAAAGTGTACGCGCTGTTGCATCCTTGGGAACGCTTGCACACTGCCTTCGCGATCCGGCATATGGCTCCACGAGTGTCTCAACGAGACGGGCCGCTCCCGAGCGGCTTTGGCCAACTGACGAATCGCGCGCGTGTGCCGATCCAATCCAAGGCAGAGCCGAATCCAGAACCGACAGGAGAACTGAGATGACCTTCAAGCTGCCCGAACTTCCATACGCGTATGACGCGCTCGCGCCTTACATGTCGAAGGAGACGCTCGAGTTCCATCACGACAAGCATCACCTCGCCTACGTCGACAACGGCAACAAGTTCGCAGGCCCCGGCACGAAGTACGACGGCAAGAGCATCGAGGACATCTGCAAGGAAGCATTCGCCGCGAAGGACGCGCCGGTCATCAACAACATCGGCCAGCACTACAATCACATCCATTTCTGGAAGTGGATGAAGAAGGGCGGCGGCGGCAAGAAGCTCCCCGGCAAGCTGGAGAAGCTCGTCGGCGAGATCGGCAGCTTCGATAAAGTGCGTGCGGACTTCATCGCGGCCGGCGTCGGCCAGTTTGGCTCGGGATGGGCTTGGCTCGCCGTGAAGGACGGCAAGCTCGAGGTTCAGAAGACGCCGAATGGCGAGAACCCGTTGATGCACGGCGCTAAGCCCATTCTCGGCGTCGATGTGTGGGAGCACAGCTACTACATCGACTATCGCAACGCGCGCCCGAAGTATCTCGAGGCCTGGTTCGACAATCTCGTCAACTGGGAGTACGTGGAAGAGATGCTCGGCTGAGCGCGCTGAGATACGAGTTCGGCACAACAAGAAAGGCCCGTCTCATGGCGGGGCCTTGCTCTTTTCCGGTAGGTCGCAGCGCCGTAGATCAGGAGGACGTTGGCCCCTCCGAGAGATCCGGCCGCAACTCATCGGCGTTCTGAGCACGACGCACACGCCCTTCGAGCTGTGCGCCTTCGTCGACGCTCAAGGTCTGGTGGTGCACATCGCCTTCGACTCTGGCGCCCGACTCGAGCATTACGCGAATGCCGCGGATCGTGCCCATTATCGAACCGAACACTGTTATCGTCTCGGCCGAAACTACGCCTGTGACCTTGCCGACGTCGCCGATAATGACCTCGGTGCCGAGCACGTCACCCTGAACCTCGCCCTCGACGCGGATCTTGCCCTTCGAGATGATCCTCAGCCCCTGGCCGATGATCGTGAGATCCTGGCCGATGATGGAGATGCCGCTTCCCGAGCCGTCGTTGGCTGGGCCGGTCGGAATCACGGTTTCGCTGTGGCTCTGGTAGTGCGGCGCTGGCGGCGGCTCGCTTGAAGAACGCGTGGTCGTCGGCGACGACGCGGGCTGAAGCCGCATGGCATCGAGCCGCTGCGGCTCTCCGGATGCCTTGGGTGACGTTGAACCATTACGCGTGAACATTTCTGGCCCCCGAATTATTTTGCCAAGCGGCAATTGCTCTGCCGCGCCCAAAACCAAACATGCGCCCATGGTCGAAATGTGTCTTTACCAAGAGCATAAGCTGAAGCACGTCTGATCGGGCGCTGGTCCGCAAGCGTGTTGCGAGCCGCGGCTCTGCCATCCACGGACGTCAATTGACGCACTGCCGAGCCACTGCAAATCTGACGCGCCTCCTGCGAAGCCAGAGGAGGCGCAACATAAGCAAAAGCCCTGTCACGGAGAGAAACGTCATGGATTTCAGCGGGCATGTCGCCCTCGTCACAGGCGCCGCCAACGGCATCGGACGCGCCACCGCGCTTGCCTTTGCCGCCCGTGGCGCGAAGGTCGTCGCCGTCGACCGCGATGCAGCGGGCGTCGAAATGCTCGTGCAAGAGATTGGCGCCAAAGGTGGCGCGGCCCTGGCGGTTGCTGCGGACGTGACCAAATCGGCAGACGTCACGCGTTACGTGAAGGCCGCGGTCGATGCCTACGGCCGGATCGACTGCTTCTTCAACAATGCCGGTATCGAAGGCAAGGTCATGCCCGTCGCCGAATACGACGAGGCCGTCTTCGACGCGGTGATCGGCGTCAATCTGAAGGGCGTCTTCCTCGGGCTCCGGCACGTTTTGCCCGTGATGATCGCTCAGGGCCGCGGGGCAATCGTCAATACCGCCTCCGTCGCCGGCATCACCGGCACGCCGGGTCTCGCCCCATATGTGGCCTCCAAGCACGGCGTCATCGGCCTCACGAAGTCCGTGTCCGGCGAGGTCGCGCGCCAGGGCATCCGCGTCAATGCCGTTTTGCCGGGCCCGGTCGACACCCGCATGATCCATTCCATCGAGCAGATGATCAATCCGGCCGACTCCGAGGCCGTCAGCGCCCGTTACCAGTCGTCCATTCCTATGGGGCGCTACGCGACCGTCGACGAGATCGCCAACACGGTCCTGTTCCTTTGCTCCGATTTCGCAAGCGGCATCACCGGCGCGCAGTACGTGGTCGATGGGGGCCGCACGGCGACCGGCGGGGCCGCTACGACCGTCGGCTCTCCGCGCAACTGACGCGGCGCGGGCACACACTGGAGCCCCCGCAAGACCCTCTGCGTGTGGCTCGTGAGTACCCCTCCCGAGCCCCGAAGCCTCATTTCCGTGCACGCGCGACTAAAGTCACACCATTGATTGTTGCATCGCCGCACCTGTTTTGGCATGGTCCGCCCGCCCAAGCCCGACCGGGCGCGCAATGACGGCGGGTGCCGGCGCTGCGCACCCGATAGGCGCCGCCGCGTCTTTCCTTGCATCGAACCGGCGAGCCCAGCGGCAACCGGCGCGCTGCGATGTCTTTAGCTTTGCCGTGCGTTCCGCGGTCTAGGTGGCAACACCGAGGCCGCACGCACTTCGAGCCCTGAAGGGGGCATCTGACCAACGGGGAGCACTCTACCCATGCAGTCCATCTTGTGGGCCATCATCATCTGTGGCCTGCTTTCGATTGCCTATGGCGCGTTCACGATCCGCGCGGTGATGGCAGCGGATGCCGGTAATGCGCGCATGCAGGAAATTGCCGGCGCTATCCAAGAAGGTGCGCAGGCGTATCTGACGCGGCAGTATCAGACGATCGCCATCGCCGGCGTGCCCATCTTCATTATCGTCGGACTGTTGCTCGGTTGGCTCGTGGCCATCGGCTTCCTGATCGGCGCGGTACTTTCGGGCCTCGCGGGCTTTGTCGGGATGCACGTCTCGGTGCGCGCCAACGTGCGCACCGCGCAAGCTTCCACCGTGTCGCTTGCCGACGGCCTGTCGATGGCCTTTCGCGCGGGCGCCGTGACCGGACTCCTCGTTGCCGGCCTCGCGCTGCTCGGCGTCGTCGTCTACTACTCCATACTCGTCGGCGGCATGGGCTACTCGACAACCAGCCGTACGGTCATCGACTCGCTCGTCGCGCTCGGCTTCGGCGCCTCGCTCATCTCGATCTTCGCCCGTCTCGGCGGCGGCATCTTCACGAAGGGTGCGGACGTCGGTGGTGATCTCGTCGGCAAGGTCGAAGCCGGCATCCCCGAGGACGACCCCCGCAACCCCGCGACGATCGCCGACAACGTCGGTGACAATGTCGGCGACTGCGCTGGCATGGCTGCGGATCTCTTCGAGACCTATGCGGTGACGGTCGTCGCCACCATGGTGCTCGCCGCGATCTACTTCGTCGGGCAGCCCATTGTCGGCACAGTCATGATCTACCCGCTGGCGATCTGCGGCATCTGCGTTGTCACGTCAATCATCGGCACGTACTTCGTCCGCCTCGGCGCCAACCAGTCGATCATGGGCGCCCTCTACAAGGGCATCATCGCCACGGGCGTCCTCTCGCTGATCGCGCTCTACCCGCTCACCGACTACATGCTCGGCATGGGCACCGTCTTCAAGACGACCGGCGGCGTCTCCTTCACCGGCTTGGATCTCTTCTGGTGCGGCGCGGTCGGTCTCGCGGTGACGGCGGCCATCATCGTCGTCACCGAATACTACACCGGCATCGGCTACCGTCCGGTGCGCTCGATCAGCCAGGCGTCGGTCACCGGCCACGGCACGAACGTGATCCAGGGCCTCGCGGTCAGCCTCGAGGCGACGGCGCTCCCCGCACTCATCATCATCGCGGGCATCATCGTCACCTTCAAGCTCGCCGGTCTCTTCGGCATCGCGATCGCGGTCACAACCATGCTCGCGCTTGCCGGCATGGTGGTCGCGCTCGATGCCTTCGGCCCTGTCACCGACAACGCTGGTGGCATCGCCGAGATGGCGGGACTGCCGAAGGAGATCCGCCGCACGACGGACGCGCTCGACGCCGTCGGCAACACGACCAAGGCGGTCACCAAGGGTTACGCGATCGGCTCGGCCGGTCTCGGCGCGCTGGTGCTGTTCGCGGCTTATAATGAAGACCTGAAGTACTTCATAAGTATCGCGCAGCCTGGATCGCTCTTCCATAATCTCACGGTCGACTTCTCGCTCTCGAATCCGTACGTCGTCGTCGGACTTCTGTTCGGCGGCCTGCTGCCCTATCTGTTCGGCGGCATCGCGATGACGGCGGTCGGTCGCGCCGCGTCCTCCATCGTCGAGGAAGTGCGTCGCCAGTTCAAAGAGAAGCCGGGCATTATGAAGGGCACCGAGAAGCCCGACTATGCCCGCGCCGTCGACATGCTGACGCGCGCTGCGATCAAGGAAATGATCATCCCGTCGCTGCTGCCGGTGCTCTCCCCCATCGTCTGCTTCTTCCTCGTGAAGTGGATCGCTGGCACGGGCAATGCCTTCGCGGCACTCGGCGCGATGCTGCTCGGTGTGATCGTGACCGGCCTCTTCGTCGCCATCTCCATGACGGCTGGCGGCGGCGCCTGGGACAACGCCAAGAAGGCCTTCGAGGATGGCTTCGTCGACAAGGACGGCGTCAAGCACATGAAGGGCTCGGAGGCGCACAAGGCTTCGGTCACGGGCGACACGGTCGGCGATCCCTACAAGGACACGGCTGGTCCGGCGGTGAACCCGATGATCAAGATCACCAACATCGTGGCCCTGCTGCTGCTGGCGATCCTGGCGCACTGATTTAGTGCTGCCGCCTGCTGGGAAGAGGTGCTTCGCCTTCTTCCTTGATGCTATGGCGGCAGCGTTCGCACCGAGAATTTGAAACGCGGCGCTCGAAAGGGAGCCGCGTTTTGCTTTGGCGAACGCCGCCGGCGCCGCCATGTTCCTTCTCCCCGTCCTTCACGGGGAGAAGGTTAGGATGAGGGGCGGGAGCTTGTTCGAACGTTGGCGTATGCGCCGCCCCTCACCCTAACCCTCTCCCCGCAAGAGCGGGGAGAGGGGATTGCCGCGCACTTGCCGCGACCGCCAAATCATAAAAATGAGGGGGTCCGGGGTCTCCCGGTTGGGGCGAGGGGCGAAAGCCCCGTCGCGCTGAAAGCGCGAAAGCAGGCCACTTGCTGAGGCCCCTCGCATTTGCTTCCCTCGCATCAACGGATGACACAGGGAGGAATCGGCGATGCCGACAATCGGACTCGTAGGTGTAGGCCTGATCGGCCGCGCATGGGCAAACGTTTTCGCGCGCGCGGGCTGGGACGTCGTAATGTGGGATGCCAATCCCGAGGCCACTGCCGCTGCGCCGCGTCTTGTTTCGGAATCGCTGCATGATCTCGCGCGGCACGGCCTCGTCGCGGATCCCGAGAAAGCCGCCGCTCGCCTTCGTACAGCGCCGACGCTCGAGGAGGCCGTGAAAGCCGTCGATCTCGTGCAGGAGTCGGGTCCCGAACGCCTGGAAGACAAGCTGGCCATTTGGGCGCGGCTCGATGCAGCGGCAGCACCGGAGACGGTGCTCGCATCATCGACGTCCGCGATCGTGGCTTCGCTCTTCACGGAGAAGCTCGCCGGACGCGGGCGCTGCCTCGTCGCGCATCCTGTGAACCCGCCGCATCTCGTGCCGATCGTCGAGCTCTGCGGTGCGCCGTGGACGACGAAGGAGACGATCGCGCGGGCGCGCGGCTTCTATGAGAGCGTGGGGCAGGTGCCGATCGAAGTGAAGAAGGAGATCGACGGCTTCATCCTGAACCGTCTCCAGATCGCGCTACTGACGGAAGCTTTCCGCCTCGTCGATGAAGGCTATGTCACGCCGCAGGATCTCGATCACACGATCGCCGACGGGCTCGGACTTCGCTGGGCGTTCATGGGTCCTTTCGAGACCATCGAGCTCAATGCGCCCAAGGGCACCGCCGATTACTGCGAGCGCTATGGCGACTGGTTCCGCCGCTACATGAAGGATCTGCCGAAGTCTTCCGTGTGGGAGGAAGCGAGCTGGCGTCGCGTCGCCGAAGCCTGGGGGCCAGCGCTCGCGCCGGATAAGATTGCGGAGAAGTCGCTCTGGCGGAACGAGCGGCTCGCCGCACTCGCGGCTCACAAGAGAGGCCAGACCAAATTCGAGAAGTGAACGCCTCTTGGTTCCGATGGCCGAATCCCCACGCTGCGTGCTATTGACAGGTGACTAAATGGTCACCTATGGTGGCGGCGTGACAGACGACGACCTCGTATTCAAAGCGCTTGCTGATCCGACGCGTCGTTTCCTCCTGGACCTGCTCTTTCAGCGCGACGGCCGCACGCTGAAGGATCTCGAATCCGGGCTGGAGATGACCCGCTTCGGCGTCATGAAGCATCTGAAGATTCTCGAGGATGCAGGTCTTGTCGTCACGCGCCGGTCGGGCCGTGAGAAACTGCATTTTCTCAATCCGGTCCCAATTCGGATCATCCATGACCGGTGGATCGACAAGTATCGCGAACGGGAGGTCTCCGCGCTCCTCGCGCTGAAGGCCGAACTCGAGGAAAAGGACGGATCATGACCGACAGAGGTTCGACGACGCAGGTCTACAAGATCATCATCAAGGCGAGCGCCCAGGCGATCTGGGATGCGATCACCAACCCCGAGTGGACGGATCGTTACGCGTACGGCGGCCGCGCCTCGTATGAGCTCAAGAAAGGCGGCAAGTATCATCATTCGGCCACCGCGGAGATGAAGTCCTTCGGCCTGCCTGACAAGATCATCCTCGGCGAAGTCATCGAGAGCGATCCGCCGAAGAAGCTCGTGCAGACATGGCATCCGCAGTTCTCGGCCGAGATGATCGCGGAACCGCCGACGCGCCTCACCTATGAGATCTTCGAAAGCCAGAGCGGCGTGTGCACGGTGGTGCTCACGCATGATGTCACGAATGCGCCGTTGGTTGCCGGCATGGTCCCTGGCAACAACAATCCCGTGGAGAGCGGCGGAGGTGGCTGGCCGTGGGTGCTCAGCGATCTCAAGACGCTGCTCGAAACTGGCAAGCGGATGTGACGATCACACAAGCAGCCTGAAGGCCGCGCCGTCGCGAACGACGTGTCCGGCTGTCGGACCGGCGAAGTGCGTACCGATCATGAGCACGGGCTCGCCGGCAAGCTCCGAGAGGATGCGCCGGCGGGTCACTTCGCCGGCCTTCTTGTCGTAGTCGGCCGTCGAGGCCCACTCCGGGTGCGCAAGTTGGCAAGGATGATGCGCGAAGTCGCCCGTGATCATCGCGCGCTTGCCCTTGGAGCTGATCAACACGCTCGCGTGGCCAGGTGAGTGCCCTGTGCTCGGCATAAGGCGCACTTCCGGGCAGATCTGGTGATCCAGCTCGACGAGATCGACGAGCCCGCGATCGAAGACCGGACGGATGCTGTCGGCCATGACGGGAAGCATGTCGGGCCGCGCCGTCTGCGTGCTCCAATGCTCGTACTCGATGCGGCCGAAGAGATAGCGCGCCTTCGGGAAAGTCGGCACCCACCGGCCATCGACGAGCCGGGTGTTCCAGCCAACATGATCGACGTGAAGATGCGTGCAGAGCACGGTGTCGATGCTCTCCGGCGCGAAGCCGGCGGCCGTCAGATCGTCGAGAAAGGGACCGCTGCGATCGTTCCATGTCGGGATGCGCCGATCCTTCTTGTCATTGCCGAGACAGGTATCGACGATGATGCGCCGGCCCGGTGCCTCGACGAGCAGCGCGTGGATACTCATCTTGAGACGGCCGTTCTCGTCGGCGAAGTGTGGGATCAGCCAGGAGATCGGGCGGATGGCCTCGGGCGTCGCGTCGGGAAGGATGAAACGGCTGCCGCCCGTCGTCTCGATCTCGACGATCTTGGTGACCGTGACGTCGCCGATCTGCCATTTCATGCGCGCTTCCTCGGTTTCATTTTCGCCAGGATAGCTGCACCGGCGCGCTCACGCACCTACAGGCGCGCGGCGACAAACACCGTGGCCTCCTCCCAGCTCGCAACGACGTGCGTGGCCCCAGCCTCCTTCAGGCGCTCGGCATGGCCGTTCTGGATATGAGCGCCGGCGCATAGGCCCAGCACGGTCATTCCAGCGGCCACACCAGCAAGAACGCCTGAGCGGCTGTCCTCGATGACGAGGCAGTGCTCCGGCGCGACTGCGATCCTGTCCGCCGCATAGAGGAAAATGTCCGGATTCGGCTTGCCGCGCGGCACGAGATCGGCGCTGAACACGCGATCGGCAAAATCGTCTGAGAGCCCTATCGCATCGAGGCTCACGCGCAGGCGCTCGGCCGAGCTCGACGAGGCAATGCAGTGCGCCAATCGCGCATGGCGGCGGATGAACGCGCTCGCCCCTGCGACCTCCTTCAGTTCAATTCGGAAACGCGCGAGCGTCGCGTCCCTGAAATCGTCGGAGAAGGTCGGCGCAAGCTTTCGGCCCAAGCTGCTCTCGACCTCGGCAACAATCTCCGACGCCCGCTTGCCCATATAGCGATCGTACGAATCCTGGAGCGTCGTCGGCAGGCCAAGTCCGGTGACAAATTCGGCGAGAACAGCATTGGCCAGCGCCTCGCTGTCCGCGATCACGCCGTCGAAGTCGTAGATGATGCCTTTGATCACGCCACCCCCACACCTTCGAAGTACGATGCCTCTCGCGGACGCCGCATCCTATCGGCACGCCCCTCTCTTGACACCGGCTCGTCTGCCATGCCCATAAGGCGCCGGAGCGCAGAGACCGCCTACGGATGGCACCTGCGCATTTTCACCTTATGTTCCGGATTTGCTGCGGCCGGCGCCGCAGACCGGTGCCAACTCTCAAGTGCCAACACAAGCAACGGACCCGCGCATGTCGAAAGCCTTCGTCTTTCCTGGCCAGGGCAGCCAAGCCGTCGGCATGGCCAAGGAGCTGGCCCAGAATTTCTCGGCGGCCCGCGCACTGCTCGACGAGGTGGACGAGGCTCTCGGGCAGAAACTTTCGATCCTCATGTTCGAGGGCCCGATCGAGACTCTCACGCTGACGGAGAATGCCCAACCGGCGCTCATGGCGGCATCGCTTGCCGTGATGCGGGTGCTGGAGAAGGAAAAGGGCTTCTCGCTCAAAGAAAGCGTGAAGTTCGTCGCCGGCCACTCGCTCGGCGAATACTCGGCACTGGCGGCAGCAGGCGCACTCTCGGTCGCGGATACGGCGCGGCTTCTGAAGCTGCGCGGGCAATCCATGCAGAAGGCTGTGCCCGTCGGTGTCGGCGCCATGTCGGCGCTGCTCGGTGTCGGCCTCGACGTCGCAAAGAAGATCGCCGCCGATGCGGCCCAGGGCGATGTCTGCGATGTCGCCAATGACAACGAGCCGACACAGGTCGTGCTCTCGGGCCACAAGACGGCCATTGACCGCGTACCGGAAGTCGGAAAGGCGCACGGCCTGCGCCGCGCGATCCCGCTGCCGGTTTCCGCGCCCTTCCATTGCAGCCTGCTGAAGCCCGCCGCGGATGCGATGGCGGAAGCACTGGCCAAGGTCGAGGTCAAGGCCCCCGTCGTTCCCGTTGTCGCGAACGTGCTCGCGGCCCCTATCAGCGATCCCGCCGAGATCCGCACCCGGCTCGTCGAGCAGGTCACAGGCACCGTGCGCTGGCGCGAGTGTGTGCTTGCCATGGCCGGCGCCGGCGTTACAGAGCTTTACGAAATCGGCACGGGCAAAGTGCTGAGCGGCCTCGCCGGCCGCATCGACAAATCACTGAAGGCAACGCCCGTCGGCACGCCCGCCGACATCGAAGCTGTCGCCGCACAACTTCTGAGCTGAGGACCAAATAGATGTTCGATCTGACGGGCAAGACCGCGCTGGTGACGGGCGCGACGGGCGGCATCGGCGGCGCCATTGCGGAAGCCCTGCACGCCCAGGGCGCGACCGTGGTGCTCTCCGGCCGGCAGGCCGACAAGCTCGAGGCGCTGAAGGCCAAGCTCGGTGAACGGGCGCTCGTCCAGCCCTGCGACCTCGCCAACAAAGAGCAGGTTGGCAAGCTGATCGACGAGGCCACAAAGCTCGTCGGCGGCCGCCTGGACATCCTCGTCAACAATGCCGGCCTCACCCGCGACAACCTCCTCATGGTCATGAAGGACGAGCAGTGGGACGAGGTGATTGCCGTCAACCTTACCTCGACATTCATGCTCATGCGGGCTGCCGCCCGCCACATGATGCGCTCCAAGTCGGGATACGGCCGGATCATCAATATCTCGTCGGTTTCCGGCATTCTCGGCAATCCCGGCCAGGGTAATTATGCGGCCTCGAAAGCGGGCATGATCGGCATGACGAAATCGCTGGCCCGCGAAGTCGCCTCCCGCGGCATAACTGCGAACTGCATTGCCCCCGGCTTCATCGAAACGGCCATGACGGCGGTTCTGAACGAGAAACAGACGACGACGATCAAAGAAGCCATTCCGGCTCAGAGCTTTGGCAAGCCGGAGGACATCGCCGCTGCCGCCGTTTACCTTGCCAGTGAAGAGGCCCGTTACATGACCGGACAAACCCTTCACATCAACGGCGGGATGGTCATGATCTGACATCTGTCGGATCGCGCACAATGCCGCGTTGCACGGCCATCCGGGCCGCTAGCCAAGGGATTTTTTGTGTGTTAACGAGCCGAAAATTCGAGCCGTTGACGCTGGAGTTTGCATCGATTTCAAGCAACCTGTAGTGGGTACGCTCACGACAGGGTCGAATCGATCGGAGCAAGGAAACCGCCGTTGCCAGCCGGCAATGGCATCAACAGGGTCGTCAGGGCCGCGTCGCGGTTCCTTGAGGTGACAGAGCGCGAGGGAAGTAGATATGAGCGACGTCGCAGAGCGCGTGAAGAAGATCGTCGTCGAGAATCTCGGCGTTGAAGCCGAGAAGGTCGTCGAGACGGCGAGCTTCATCGATGACCTCGGCGCTGACAGCCTCGATATCGTCGAGCTGGTTATGGCTTTCGAGGAAGAGTTCGGCTGTGAGATTCCGGACGATGCGGCCGAGCAGATCCAGACGGTTGGCGACGCGGTAAAATTTCTCGAGAAGAGCGCCGCCAGCACTGCCTGATCGGCGCCGTCTGGTGGATCGTGCCGCGTGCACCATCGGGGGAAACGAACCGGTGCCGCGGTGGATCTCGAAGCCGAGGTGCAGCGTTCTGGATTTTGGGGGGTGCCGCCACGAGAGCGAAGGCGGCATCACACGGCAGGAGCGGTGACGCGAGGCGGCCTTCCTGCCGGATAACCTGGACAGGTGTGGGATGCAGCGAGTTGTCGTTACGGGGCTCGGCCTCGTTACTCCTCTCGGATGCGGCGTTGAGCCCTCGTGGTCGCGCCTCATCGAGGGCCGTAGTGGTGCGCGCCGCATCACCGAGTTCGAGGTTGCGGATATCTCCGCCCAGATTGCGTCGTTCGTCCCACGTGGCGACGGCTCCGCCGGCACCTTCAATCCCGACCAGTGGATGGAGCCCAAGGAGCAGCGCAAGGTCGACGACTTCATCATCTTTGCGATGTCCGCAGCCGAGCAGGCGCTCAAGGATGCGGGCTACGAAGCCAAGACGCAGGATCAGCAGGAGCGCACCGGCGTCCTGATCGGCTCAGGCATCGGCGGTCTCAGCGGCATTGCCGATACGGCCCTGCTGCTCAAGGAAAAGGGCCCGCGGCGCGTGAGCCCCTTCTTCATTCCGGGCCGCCTCATCAATCTCGCTTCCGGATATGTCTCGATCCGCCACGGCCTCAAGGGACCGAACCACGCGGTTGTCACCGCCTGCTCGACGGGCGCACATGCTATCGGCGATGCGGCGCGGCTCATTGCGCTCGGCGATGCCGACGTCATGGTCGCAGGCGGCGCCGAAAGCCCGATCTGCCGCATTGCGATGGCCGGTTTCGCCGCCTGCCGCGCACTCTCGACGGGCTTCAATGACCAGCCAACCAAAGCCTCGCGCCCGTACGACAAGGACCGCGACGGCTTCGTGATGGGCGAGGGTTCAGGCATCGTCGTACTCGAGAGCCTCGAACATGCCACGGCGCGCGGCGCGCGCATCTATGCCGAGATCATCGGCTATGGTCTCTCGGGCGATGCCTATCACATCACGGCGCCTGCCGAGGACGGCGATGGCGCCTACCGGTGCATGAGGGCTGCCCTCAAGCGCGCCGGCATCATGGCCGACGAGATCGACTACGTGAATGCACATGGCACCTCGACGCCCATGGGCGACGAGATCGAGCTCGGCGCCATCGAGCGCCTCTTCGGCAACAATGCCGGCAAGCTCTCCATGTCCTCGACGAAGTCGGCGATCGGCCATCTGCTCGGCGCCGCGGGCTCGGTCGAGGCGATCTTCTCGATCCTCGCCATGCGCGACAACATCGCCCCGCCGACGATCAACCTCGACAATCCCTCCGTCGACACATCGATCGACCTTGTCCCCCATACGGCCAAGAAGAAGCCGATCAATACCGTGCTGTCGAATTCGTTCGGCTTCGGCGGTACCAACGCGTCGCTGATCATGCGGCGCCTGGACGCTTAGGGCAGGCACTATTTATCGCGCGGCAGCTGCCAACGGCTGCCGAAGTCATGTATCCGTTGTTTCGACTTGTTGCTTTCGATTGTGTGCCGCCGGCCTCAGCCGAAGAGATGATGTTCAGCCGTCATGATCGTGGCCAGCTTTGGCCATATTCAGGATAGCTTGATGGGCCGCAGATGCGGTTCATCGGCCGCATTCTGTTGAATGGCAGTGGCGTAGCAGCGCCCGATCCAGACGGCGAGAAGCAACCAGCGCATGAGGCAGGCCCTGCCAACTCTCGATACCACCCGCAAGCGCCTCAATGCCCTGCCGCGCAGCCCTGCGGAAGCGCTTGAGCCGGGGCGCGCTCCCCGCCCGCCACGGCGCATTCGTGAACGGCGCGAGGCGCGGCGGATGAACGGCTTCCTGCGTTTCATCAGTGGCATTCTGACGTTTTGCTTTCTCGGCATGTCCGTATTCGGCGTCGGCGCACTGGCGCTGCGCTCGACATTCACCGCGCCAGGCCCGCTTGCCCATTCGACCGTCAGCGTCATTCCGCGCGGCGAAGGTGTCCAGGAAATCGCCGCACGCCTCGAGCGCGAAGGGGTCGTGTCCGACCGGCGACTGTTCGTCGCGCAGTATCTCTCGCAAACCTTCCAAGCACGCTTAACCGGCGGGAAGGAGATCTCGCTGCAGGCCGGCGAGTTCGAGTTCCGCAAGCAAGCGAGCATGAAGGACGTGCTGGATACGCTCGCACAAGGCAAGGCGGTGCTCTACCGCCTGACCATCCCGGAAGGCCTGACAAGCCAGCAGATTGTCGCCCGCCTCAATGCGGAGGAAAATCTCTCGGGCGAGATCACCGAGGTGCCGCCTGAGGGCACACTGCTACCCGACACCTATCGCTTCTCGCGCGGCACGGCCCGTGCCGACATCATCGAGCGGATGCGCGCGGACCAGAAGCGCTTCATCGCCGCCATCTGGGACAAGCGGCAGCCTGATCTGCCCATCAGGACCATCGAGCAGGCGGTGATCCTCGCCTCCATCGTGGAGAAGGAAACAGGTCGCGCGGACGAGCGCGAGCGCGTTGCCGGCGTGTTCGTGAACCGGCTGCGACGCAACATGCGCCTCCAGTCGGACCCGACCATCGTCTACGGTATTGCCGGCGGTCAGGGCACGCTCGGCCGTCCAATCACGCGCGCGGACATCGATACACCATCGCCGTACAACACTTATACGATCAACGGTCTGCCGCCGACGCCCATAGCAAATCCAGGCCGCGCCGCGATCGAAGCCGTGCTCAATCCGGCCAAGACCAAGGACCTCTACTTCGTCGCCGACGGAACCGGTGGGCACAGCTTCTCGGAGACGCTCAAGGATCACAATGCCGCCGTCCAGGTTTGGCGACAGGTGGAGCGGGATATGCGCGCGCGTCAGGCGGCGGCGACGAACACTCCCGGATCGGCGCAGACCGACAGCGACCCGCCGAACCCGACGGCGGCACCAGCCACGCCGGCCGCAACTGCGAGCGGCACGCCGGGCCGCGCACTGGCGGACGTGCCGCTACCGCAGCGCAAACCAAAGCGCTGACCCCGCTGGATTGATCACAATTCTGGCAGCAGATGCAGCGTCATGAGCGGGAGCGCGCGACGTCACGGTTCTGATACGCTATTGTCATGTGTGGCCCAGCGCGATCCCCAGCGCGACGACCGTCGATCCAGATTCTCGACGCGGCGCGTGAAGAAAAACGGGGACGCTGTCCAGGCCAGATCGACGCGACGTCGTGGGAGACGGCGGGCGCGCGAGAGGGAGGACGTTATGCGAGTTGGTGCCCATCCGACACGGCGCGAGATGATTGCGGGAAGCCTGGCCACGGCGGTCGCCGCATCGGCGTTCGGCCTCGCCGCACCCGCTTGCGCGAATTCGGGAGAGGGCATTCACACGTTTTTGCTCGGCGATCTTCAGATCACGATCCTGTCCGACGGCACCTTCGATATGCCGACGCGTCTGCTCAACCGCGACACGGAGCCGGCGGCGATCGAAGGCGCGCTCGGCGGCAAGCTCTCCGCGCCGGGTCAGGTGGAATACGGCGTCAACATCGTGCTGGTACGCTCGGGCGCGGAGCTCGTGCTCATCGACGCAGGCGCGGGCAGTACGTGGCAGCCGACGGCCGGCAAGCTCGCCGATCGCCTGACTGCCGCCGGAATAGGTCCCGCCAATATCACGAAAGTCGTGATCACACATGGCCACCCGGATCACCTCTGGGGCCTCGTCGACGAGTTCGACGAGTTGCGCTTCGGTAACGCACAGCACATCATGCCGGCGCCGGAGCTCGACTATTGGCGCAAGGTGAGCATCGAAACGCTGCCCGAGCGCGTGCAGGGCGCCGCTGCAGGCGCCAAACGCGTGATCGGTACTGTGGGTGAGCGACTTTCTTCCGCCGCGCCCGATGCCGAGATCGTGTCCGGCATTGCCTACCTGCCGACGCCGGGCCACACGCCGGGGCACTGCTCCGTGCGGATTTCGAGTGGCTCGAACGCACTCATCGTTACTGCCGACACGCTTTTCCACCCACGTCTTTCATTCGCATACCCTGATTGGCAGCCCGTCTCCGACATGGACGGTGCTGGGGCCGTTGCCAGCCGTCGCCGTCTTCTCGACATGGCCGCGACGGACCGCCTGCTGCTCGCCGCCTATCACATTCCTTTCCCGGGCCTCGGCCGCGTCGAGCGACACGACGGGGCCTACAGGTGGCTCAGCTAGCCTCCTTGCGCACATTGGTGCAGAGGCAGCACTCCCGAGATTTCCCCCGTCACCATTGCCTTTTCGAGCCTGATACGAACCCATGACATACGGACTGGATGCCTACGCGACGACCCTCGGCAAATTGCTCGGACCGTCGCACAACTTCGAAGTACCCGCCTTTCAGCGCGCCTATTCCTGGACAACGGACGAGGCTGGCCGGCTCATAGAGGACCTGCTGCTCGCCCTCGGCGAGGCCGACGCGCAAGGTGCGCCCGTCGGCTATTTCCTCGGACCTATTCTGCTGCTCGACGCCGATAAGTCTGCGGTGCGCGGCACAGGGGCACGCACGCTCCAGATAATCGACGGTCAGCAGCGGCTTGCTACACTGACCGTGCTCGCCTGCGTTCTTCGCGATCTGGCGCGTCGCACGGACCGATACGCTCCTGCCGATCTCGACGATATTATCGGCGACAAAGGCGCACCCGGCGCCGAGATCCGCGTCCGCCTTCGGATGCGCGGCGCGGCGCAGCGCACCATGGCTGCGTGCATCCAAAACCCGGGCGCGACGCTCACCCCGGCGCCCCGTGACGACCTAAGCGACTCCGAAGTGCTGCTGCTCGCTGTGCGCGATCAGTTCGTCGAAGCGCTGTCGGACCGCGACGCGGCCACCCTCGCCCGTCTTGCCGACTTCATTCGCACGGCGTGCACCGTCGTCGTGATCACTTCCCGTGACGTCGACCGCGCACACCGCACGTTCGCCGCCCTCAACAATCGCGGTCGCCCGCTCGACCGTTGCGACATCATCAATGCCCAACTCATGGACAGTGTGTCGGGTGTCGAACTCGTGCGGCTGCAGCGCGAATGGGACGCGCTCCGCCAGCGCCTCGGCGCCGGCCTGGACATGCTTTTCAGCCACGTCCGCACGGCCATCGGCGACGCACGGGCCCCGGTGATCTCCGAGATCGGCCGCCTCGCGGCCGCAGCTGGCGGCGGGGCCAAATTCATCGATACCATCCTCGTCCCGTTCGGCCGCGCCCTGGCCGAGATCCAGGCCGCGGATCATCGCGGCAGCGCAGAGAGTGACCAAATCAATCGGCACTTACGTCATCTCGCCTGGCTGCCAAGCAGCGAGTGGATCCCGCCTCTGCTGCTTTGGTGGACCCGCCATGGCGAGGATCCGCGCGCACTCGCAGCCTTCCTCAGCCGGCTCGATCGGCTCGCCTTCGGAATGCGCATGCTCGGTCTCGGCTCCGACAAGCGGCAGGCGCGCATGCAGCAGATCCGGACCGCGATCGAAAAAGGCCGCGACATGATGGCGGACGGCGGGCCGCTCGATCTTCTTCCCGAGGAGATGCGGAACATCCGGCACAACCTCAGGGATCTGCACCCGCGCAGCCAGCTCACGTGCAAGCTCGTGCTCATGCGCCTCGAGAGCGAGATCTCTGGTGATGGTGCGCGCCTCGACGCTGAAGACCTCACCGTCGAGCACATTCTGCCGCAAAAGCCCGCACGCACCAGTCTCTGGCGCAATTGGTTCACCGATGCCGAGGAGCGCCAGGCCTGCACAGGCTCGCTCGGCAATCTCGTGCTCGTTCCCCGGGCGCTCAACGAGAAAGCCCGCAACCAGGACTTCGAGCACAAGCAGGCCATATTCTTTGCCGCCAATGCCCCGCCCCTGCCCCGCCTGACGGACGAGCTCCGCAGCGTGAGGACATGGGACGCGGCGCGCATCCGTGCACGCGAGGAACGCCTGCTGGCAACTCTCGACGCCATGTGGCAACTGAGCTGTACGTCATCCGAATCGCGTGGCGCCGCAGCGGATGCCGGAAATGGCGGCCTGCGCCGACGCAGGAAGGCCCAGGCGGCCGAGTAGCTCACGCGCGTCGGCGCCGGAAGGCTCGGCGCCTGCGAACAGGAGTGCAGCCGCGACGATGGGCGCCACGCTCGAAACTGCCATGGTCCTCGCCGCCGGGCTCGGTATGCGCATGCGGCCGCTTACCGAGAAAATGCCGAAGCCGCTCGTGCCCGTCGCCGGTAAGCCCTTGATAGACCGGGTTCTCGATCGGCTGGCGGCGGCAGGCGTCCAGCGCGCCGTCGTCAACGTCCATCATCTGGCCGACCAGCTCGCTACCCATCTCGGCGCACGCGCCTCCCCGCGAATCACGATCTCCGACGAGCGCGCGCAGCTCCTCGATTCGGGGGGCGGCGTGCTGAAGGCCCTGCCGCTTCTCGGTGCCGGCCCTTTTCTGATCCACAATTGCGATTCGATCTGGACGGAAAGAACGGTCTCGAATCTGGCTAGACTGGCTGGATGCTGGGACGAGAACACCATGGACGCCCTGCTCCTGCTCGCGCCCGCTGCGACGAGCCTCGGCTATCATGGCCGCGGCGACTTCGCGCTCGATGCGGACGGGCGGCTGCGCCGGCGCGGTGGCGCGGAGAGCGTTCCCTTTGCCTTCACTGGCGTCTCGGTCGCTCATCCGCGACTGTTCGACGGCGCGCCGGATGGTCCCTTCTCGCTCAATCGGCCGTGGGACGTGGCGATCGCGAGCGGTCGCGCCTTCGGCATCGTGATCGAGGGGCACTGGATGCACGTTGGCGATCCCGCAGCGGTTACAGCCGCCGAAGGCTGGATCAACAACCAGCATGAGCGCTGAGGAAAAATTCGCGAGCACGAGTGCGGCAACTCGCGTGTGGAGTATCGCGGCCGGCCGGCCGTTTCTCGACACGCTCGCGCGCGCGATCCTGGCCGGCGACCTGCCTCAGTTGGGCGGCGCACGGCCCGACCGGCTGACGCTCGCCGGCATGACCATCCTGCTGCCGACGCATCGCGCCGTTCGCGCACTGCAGGAAGCCTTTCTGCGCGCCGCTGAGGGGCGCGCGCTCGTGCTGCCGCGCCTCGTGCCCATTGCCGAGACCGACGAGGACCAGGGGCTTATCACAAGCCTCGCGGATGGCTCGTCGGCGCTCGCGGCGGAGTTCGTGCTCGGACCCGCCGTGTCGCCGCTCGAACGCCAGCTCGCGCTCACGCGCCTGGTGCTCGCATGGTCGAGGCAACTGCGCGGCGTGGATGGTGGCATCGAACCGGTCGCCGCGGCTGGCGCCACCACACCGGCGCAGGCAGCGCATCTCGCCGCCGATCTCGCGCGCCTCATGGACATGGTCGAGACCGAGGGCTGCTCGCTCGATGGTCTTGCCGATCTCGTGCCCGATGACTTCTCGACGCACTGGCAGCAGACCATCGAATTCCTTCAGATCGTCACGCGCTTCTGGCCTGCACACCTCGACGAGCGCGGCCTGCTTTCGGCAGCGGACAGACGCAACGGCCTGATCCACGCCGAAGCGGAGCGCCTGACGCGCAGCCCGCCATCGGAGCCTTTCATCATTGCCGGCGTCACCGGCTCGGTGCCTGCGACGGTCGATCTTATCCGCGCGGTTTCCGACCTTCCCGCCGGTGCGATCGTCATTCCGGGCCTCGATCGCACGCTCGACGATGCAAGCTGGGATCAACTGGCCGATCATCCCGAGCATCCCCAGCACGATCTGCATCACCTGCTCCATGCGCTCGGCGTGCCACGCGCGTCCGTCCGCGAGGTTGCGGGTCGACCAGCGCCGCAGCACGCTGAGCGGCGCAGTGCTTTCCTGAGCGAGGTGATGCGCCCCGCGGGCGCCACGGGACAATGGAAGGACTACATCGCTCGAGCGGATCGCGCGGCACTCGGCGCCGCCCTAGCCGGCATCAGCCGTATTGATGCGCCCAACTCCGCGGACGAAGCGGAAGTCATCGCGCTCATGATGCGCGAGGCACTCGAGACGCCGGGCCGCACGGCCGCGCTGGTCTCGCCCGACCGGCTGCTCGCGCGCCGGGTCGCGATCCGCCTTCAGAGCTGGGGCATCACGGTCGACGACTCAGCGGGCCGCCCCCTAGCGAAGACGCCGCACGGCGCCTTTCTCGATCTGATCGCACAGACCATTGCCACGCGCTTTGCGCCGGCGACCGTGATGGCTCTTCTCAAGCATCCGCTGACGCGGCTTGGTCTGCCGGTGCGCGATATCCGCCGCGCCGCGCGCTTCCTCGAGCTGGCGGCACTGCGCACGATCTACTTCGGCGAGGGGCTCGATGGCATCGAGGCGAGCCTCGCGCGCGCCAAGCGCGATACACTCGACGGATCGCGGCGCGATCGTGCTGTGCGCCGTCTGTGGGATCCCGACTGGGATGCCGCGCAGCATCTGATCATGCGCCTGCGCGATGCCACGGCACCGCTGACGTCTCTTGCCGGCGACAACGGACCGCAAGAGTTGCACGTACTCACGCGCGCGCACCGTGTCGCGGCCGACGCTCTCGCAGCTCCCGGCGACGACACATCGCCGTCGCGCCTCTGGCAGGACGAGGATGGCGAGGAAGCGGACCGCCTGCTCGCCGCACTCGACGACGAGAGCCTGACAGCGCCGCCAATTCCACTTGCCGACTATGCCGAATTCTACCGCGCGCTCGCTGGCAATGTGACCGTGCGCCCGCGCGTCGCCGTGCACCCGCGCCTTTCCATATGGGGACCCTACGAAGCGCGCCTCCAGCAGCCCGATCTCGTGATCCTCGGTGCGCTCAACGAAGGGACATGGCCGAAGGCTGCCGACCCTGGCGCCTGGCTCAATCGGCCCATGCGGGCGAAGCTCGGTCTGCCCTCGCCGGAAGTGGCCATCGGACGCGCGGCGCTCGATGTTTCGGGACTTCTCGGCGCAGGCGAGGTTGTACTGTCGCGCGCGAGCCGCGTGGATGGCGCGCCGACCGTTCCCTCGCGCTGGCTCATGCGCATCGACGCGCTGCTCGGCGGCATGGGTCTCGCAGATGTCCTGCGGCCGACGAAGCCTTGGCTCGGCTGGGCAAGGGCGCGCGATGCCCGCATAAGCGCGGCTGAGCCCATTCGCGCACCCGAGCCGCGCCCGGCACTCGCTCTACGCCCGCGCAAGCTCAGTGCTTCGGACATCGAGCGCTGGATCCGTAATCCCTATAGCCTCTATGCGCACCGCATACTCTCGCTGGAAGTCTTGAGCCCGCTCGGTGCCGCACCAGGGCCGCGTGAGAAAGGCACGATCATTCACGAGGCGCTCTCGCGCTTCACGCGACGATTTTCCACAACACTGCCGCCTGACATCGCGCGCGAGCTCATGCGCGACGCCGAAGCCGTGCTGAAGGACTACGCGGCGCACCCGCGCGTTGCCGCCTTCTGGCTGCCGCGTATCGCACGCTTTGCCGATTGGTTCGCGGCGAGCGAACCGGAGCGGCGCGGCGGCATCTCGCGCATTGCCACCGAGGTTACGGGTATGCGCGTCCTCGCAGCGCCGGGTGGTCCCTTCACGCTCACGGCCCGCGCCGACCGGATCGATCTCTCGCCGTCTGGGCTCATCATCACGGACTACAAGACGGGAACGCCGCCTGACAACAAAGAGGTCACGACCGGCACGGCGCCGCAGCTTCCGCTCGAAGCTGCCATTGCGCGCGAAGCGGGCTTTGAAGGCATCGACACAAAAACGATTGTTGCGCTCCGCTACATTAGCGCCCGGGGTGGAACGCCAGCGGGGGAGGAGAAGATCGTCAAGGCTGACGACGTGCACGCGCTAGCAGATGCCTGCATCGCGAGCCTTGGTAAACTCGTCGCCGACTTCGACAACGAAGCGCATCCTTACCGCGCCGTGCGCCGCGCACGCTTCGACTACCGCTACGACGACTTCGCCCATCTCGCGCGCGTCGCGGAATGGAGTGGCAGCAACGGGAGCGACGACGAGGAGGCAGCCGAATGAGTGGCGCGCTCCTGGAGAAACTGCTGCGAGAGACCACGGCCGCGCAGAACAGCGCCGCCGATCCGACCGCATCGGCCTGGGTGAGCGCCAATGCCGGTACGGGCAAGACGCACGTGCTCACCTCGCGTGTGCTCCGTCTCCTGCTTGCCGGCATGAAGCCCGAGCGGATTCTCTGTCTCACCTTCACCAAGGCTGCGGCGACGGAAATGTCGACGCGCGTATTCAAACGCCTCGCGGAATGGGCGAGCGCGGGCGACGAAGCGCTGCACAAGGCCCTGCGGGAGCTGCTCGGCGCCTCGCCGCATGAAGAGGAGCTGGCACGCGCGCGACAACTTTTCGCGCTCGCCATCGAGACACCCGGTGGCCTCAAAGTGCAGACCATTCATGCCTTCTGCGAGCGCCTGCTGCAGCGCTTTCCGTTGGAAGCCGACGTGCCGCCGGGCTTCACGGTGCTCGACGAGTCACACGCACAGAGCCTCATGCGCGAGGCCATAGATGCCACGCTTAGTGCGGCCGCCGGCGCGCGCGGCTCGCCATTGCACGCAGCACTCGAAACCGTCGTCGTGTACGCCGCCGATGAGCGCTTCGACCAGCTCCTTGGCGCCATGATTGCCAAGCGCGACTGGCTCGATATGGCACGCCCTGACGTGGTCGGCAGCGCCCTCTCGTTCGATGAGGTCGAGACGCGCTATCGCAAAGCGCTCGGCATTCGCAAGAGCATCTCGCTCGCCGCAGTGCTGGGCGAGATCGCCGGCGTGTTTTCGCCCGACATGCTCCGGCGCGCAATCACGGCTCTGAGTGGCGGATCCAAGAATGATCGCGATGCCGCGGATCGCCTTCGCGCGGTTGTCTCGGCGGCAGATGCCAGCGCAGCAGCAGACGCGTTGTGCGCGTTCTTTCTCACGGACAAAGGTGAGTGCCGGAAGAACCTCGTCACCCAGCCGACGGCGACAGCGAACCCGGGCCTCAAAGAGCAGCTCGATGCTGCGCAGAGCACGTTCGTTATGCTCGACGGCGAGCGCCGCGCACTCGAAACGCTCGACGCCTCGCTCGCGCTCCTTCACCTCGCCCATGATGTGCGCGGCACATACGCCGCTCTCAAGGCACGCCGCGCCGCGCTCGACTATGACGATCTCATTATGAAGGCTGCCATCCTTCTGACGGGTAATGTGAGTGGCTTGCCGCAGTGGGTGCACTACAAGCTCGATGGAGGTCTGAGCCACATTCTCGTCGATGAAGCGCAGGACACGAGCCCCCTGCAATGGCGCGTCGTTGCCGGTCTTGCCGAGGAGTTCTTCGGCGACAGCGCCGGCCATGGTGATGGCCCGCGCACGGTTTTCGCAGTCGGCGACGAGAAGCAGTCCATCTACGGCTTCCAGGGCGCAGCTCCCCATAAGCTCGCGGAGGTCGGCAGCGATTTCGCCGTGCGCGCCGACGCGGTCGAGCATCCCTGGCACGCCGTCCCTCTCACGCTCTCCTTCCGATCGGCGCCGCCCGTGCTGGCGGCCGTCGATGCCGTCTTCACCGATCCCCAGCGCACGCCCGGCGTGACGTTCGGCGATGGCGTGATCCGCCATCAGCCGCATCGTCAGGGACATGCGGGCATCGTCGAGATCTGGGAGCCCGAAGCACCATCAGACACGGAAGATACCGATGCCTTCACGCCGCTCGACGAGCGCACGTCGGCATCACCTGCCACGCGGCTTGCGGCGCGCATATCCGATCAGATCAGCCGATGGCTTAACTCGGGCGAGCGCCTCGAAAGCCAGGATCGGCCGATCGAAGCCGGCGACATTCTCATTCTCGTGCGTCGCCGCGGCCTGCTCGCGCCGGCCTTGATCGCCGCATTGAAGCAGCGCGGCATCCAGGTTGCCGGTGCCGATCGCATGGCGCTCGAACAGCAGATCGCCATCCAGGATCTCATGGCCGTCGGCGAAGTCGTGTTGCTGCCCGAGGACGATCTGGCTCTCGCTTCCGTGCTGAAGAGTCCCCTCATCGGCCTCGACGACGACGACCTCCTGCGCTTTGCGCCGGGGCGCAGAGGCTCGCTCTGGAGTGCGCTGCTGGAGAGAGCGAAATCCGGTGACGCCCGCATCGCGGCGGCGGCGGAGATCGTCAAGCAGTGGCGGCGCAGCGCCGACTTCCGCCCACCCTTCGAGTTCTACGCCGAGTTGTTGGATGGCGAAGGCGGCCGCGCCAAGCTCATCGCGCGGCTCGGGCCCGAGGCGGCTGATGCGATCGACGAGTTCATGAATCTCGCACTCCGCTATGACGAGGCAGAGCCGCCGTCGCTGCAGGGCTTTCTCGACCTGCTCAGGCAAAGCCGGCGCGAGATCAAGCGCGATCTCGAGCACGGCGGTAACCAGGTGCGCGTCATGACCGTGCATGGCGCCAAAGGTCTCGAAGCGCCGATCGTCTTCCTGCCGGATACGTGCAGCACGCGATCCGGCGGTCCCAATGGTGGCCTCATCGAGATCGATGACGAGATCAGCGTCGCGAGCGGCGTAAAGCCCGTGGTTTGGGCGCCGTCGAAAGGAACGAAGCGTGTGGCGGCAATCGCCAACGCCCGAAGCCGCGTCTCGAACGAGGAAACCGAGGAGCGCAACCGCCTACTCTATGTGGCGCTGACCCGAGCGCGCGACCGCCTCTATGTCTGCGGCTACGATGGCAAGAACAATCGGCCTGCGAACTGCTGGTACGAGCTCGTCAGAACCGGCCTCGCGGATCACCTCGTCGAGGCGCGCGACCCCGAGGGGCGCCCAGTCTTCCGCCTTGCCGAGCCGCAACGCGTGCCGCCGACAGCGCGCAAAAGCGATCCCGGCCTCGATGCCACCCCTGTCAGGCTGCCCGCATGGGCAGAGCGCCGGGCACCGCGCGAGCCGGCACTTGCCGTTCCGATCGCCCCCTCACGCCTCGCCCCGCTCGACATCGACGCGGAGGGCGAACCGCTCGAACCTGTCGGCGCGCCCTCCGACCGGCCGACACGCAGATCCGCGCCCGGATCATCGCTCGGCGGCGAAAACCGCTTTCTGCGCGGCACGCTCACACACGCCCTTCTGCAATATCTGCCGACCTGCCCGCAGGAAGGCTGGCAGCGCGCCGCCAGCACCTTCTTGGAGGCTCGTGGCAGTGTCCTGCCGGCGCGGATGCATGAGAGCATTGTCCGCGAGACGCTCGCCATACTGACTGATCCAGCCCTTGGCCCCGTCTTCGGACCACACTCGCGCGCCGAGGTTGCGATCGTCGCCGAGATCGCGTCGCCCAGCGGCACAGGTCCGCCGCTGCGCATCGCCGGCCAGATCGACCGGCTTGTCGAGCTCGCAGGCGACATCCTGATTGTGGACTACAAGACCAACCGCCCGCCTCCGCGCGATCTCGACGAGGTGCCGCGCGCCTATGTTCATCAGCTCGCGGCTTATTGCCTAGCGGTGGAGCGTGCATTCGGAGCCAGGCGCGTGCGGGCGGCTTTGCTCTGGACGGAGGGACCGAGACTCATGGAGCTTCCAGCAAAGATTCTGGAGCAGGCAAAAATTGAACTGTTCACGCCCATTTGAGGCCAACTTGACGCAAGATAGTGCGATGCCTACTTAACAGCCAACGCGGCGATTCCGCCGCATCCCCTCCCGTGCAGGCCTGCACGCGGCTTATTCCGAGGAGATCCCGAAATGACTGCGTTCGTTACCGACGCAAACTTCGAAGACGAGGTCATCAAATCGTCCGAGCCGGTCGTCGTGGACTTTTTCGCGGAGTGGTGCGGACCGTGCAAGGCCATGGCGCCGGCGCTTGATCAGGTCGCGCAGGAAATGGCTGGTAAGGTCAAGGTCGTGAAAGTTGACGTCGACCAGAATCCGGCAATCACGCAGCGCTTCCGCATTCAGGCCATGCCGACGCTCCTCGTGTTCAAGGACGGCAAGGTTGCCGCCCAGCAGGTCGGTGCTCTCGTCCAGAAGCGCAAGCTCGAGGATTGGATCAATTCTGCAATCTGATCCGCAGCACCACTCTCGGAAATGACAAGAGCCCCGCGCAGGTCCTGCGCGGGGCTCTTGTGTCATCGGCCAGCCAGCGGCACTTGCTCACTGTCGCCTACTCGCGGAAACGGCCGTCGATATACATGCGCCAGAGCCTCTCACCGATCATGCAGTCGCTGCGCTCCTCGGGCACGGACATTTGTGTCCGGATGAAGCGGGGCTCACCCTCTTCAGGCATGGGCGAAAGGTTGGCGATCTCCAGAATGAGTTTGCGTCGGATCGCCGGCCCGAACTCCGATTTTGCCCGCACGGGGATAACGAAGCTCCCGAACCCGCCGATCACGCAATCGGTGTAGTACTTGTCGAGGTTATTGATATCGAAGAAGCCCGAGCGCTGGTTCGGCTTCAAGATGATCGGCAACCCATTGATGACGATACCTTCGGCGACCGCGCGATCACGGGATACCTCAGCCGGACCGCCCGAGTTGTTGGGACCGTCGCCGGAGACATCGATGACCCGGCGCTTGCCCTTGAAACCTTGCGTCCCGAACTGGCGCGCCGCGAAATCGATGGCACCCGAGAGCGACGTCATACGCTCGCGCGAGATCGGCATCCTCTCGAGCCGCGCGGCGAATGCTTCGAGCGCGTCCGGACTGTCGATCAGCGTCCAAGGCATGACGATCTGCTGAATGAGCTGGCCTGCCCATTCCACATACATGAGGGAGATTCGGCCCATGCCGCCGCTGCTGATGGCCTTCCAGACCTCGGGGTCACGGAGGGCGCTGACATAGCCCTCGCGCTGGAGCTGCTGCTCGTCGAGGTCCATCGACCAGGAAACATCGACCGCGAGAACGAGTTCGAGGTCTACGGCCTCATCGGCGCGCGATGATGGAGCCACGCCGATGGCCATCACCGCTGCGAGCAAGGCCACCATACATGTCCGAAATGCCCACATGCTTCTATCGATGCATGGGGCCTATTTGCTGGCAAATCACGATTCGTTTTACGCACACGCGAGGTGATCACGGGGCGCCATCGGCTGCGCCGTCATGGCCTCATGCTTCGAGCTCGAGCTCGTCGTCGCGGATGTGGAGAAGCTTGCGGGGATCGGGCTCGGTACGGATCGGGACGCAGAGCTGCGTCAGCCATTCCTCCTTAGGCGTCCGGGCCGGGTCGTTGAGATACATCTCCATCAGCGGGCGCGTGCTGTCGACCCGCAGCTTCTCCGCTTCGGCCCACTGCGAGCTCATATAGCGGAAGGCCGCGCCGATCTGACTGTGGCAGCCCCTGATCTGGCCGAGCGCATAGGCCCCACCCGGGGTCATCTTGCGGGTAATGCCGAACTCTGGGTCTGGGCTGAGGCCGGGGACGAGTTCGACACAGGCGTCGTAGCGAAGAGCCTCGGCATCGGTCATTCGCGAGCAGTCGTGAATGATGCCAAAGGCGCGCGCGTTGTACTTCCGGAGATCGCGCATATCAAGCCAGCCGAGCAAGGTTTCCCATGCCTCCTTCACCGACCGGTCGTAAGGGCCAATAGCCCGGTACTGCAGCACCGCACAGGGCCGCAGGTACGCAAATCTGATATGCACAATCCCCTCCACGAATGCCCAGGTGGCGCCGACCCCGACAGCACCCGTGCACGAATATGAGTAGTACAAATTGATTTAACGGGGCTTAAATCGGTCGACGAACTTCAAGTTAACTTGAAGCCGCGCGCATTAACGAAGCGGCCGAAGTCGGCACGCTCAGGCTCGCCGTACTGGCGCGCCTTGTCCTCTGACCAACCATAGGAATCGCTCGTCCCGAAACGGGCGACATTGCGCTGAGTACGGTAAGGAAACACGCCGTTGCGCCTGCGATCATAGGCGGAAACGATCTCTTTGTTGCAATCACCATATCGGTCGCGATGCACCGTCGCTGCGAGTGGGAGGCGCAGACTGATGTAGGACGGGCCCTGCGGCCAGCCGAATCCGAGACCCGCGACCGGAAACACGTGGGCGGGCAGGCCGAGCATCTCGCTTACCTCCTGGGCGTGGTTGCGGATCACGCTCACCGGGCAGCAACCGAGCCCCGCAGCCTCGGCCGCGAGGACGAATGCCGAGAGTAGGATCCCTGCATCCACCGAGGCATTGAAGAAGGCATCGAGGTGGTCGTTGGCGAACGGGATGCCCGTCCAGTCATGGACCTGGCGCTGGCGCCGGTTGTTGCCGAGGAAGACGAGGAAATGCGGGGCCTTGGGAATCCAGTCCTGATCCGCGAGCAAAGCGTTGATGCGGTCCCGGATGGCCTTGTCTTCGATCACCAGGATGTCGCGCTGCTGGAGATCGCTCTTCGACGGCGACGAGAGGGCAAGCGCAGCAAGCGTGTCGATGAGAGACGCCGGTACCGGCTCGTCGCGAAAGCGACGGCAGACGCCGCGCGAAGCGAGCCCCCGCAGGAATTCCGAGGCTTCCAGCTTCGGATCAACCGCATGGGCGAAATCGCCGAAGCGGTGATCGAGCGCGTCCTTGATGCTTTTCATGGTGTCATTTCCCTCGGGCGGCGAGCAAGCGGTCCTGGATAGCGAGCAGATCGCGCCAGGCGAGCCGCTTGCCGATAGGCGTTCGCAAGAGGTAGGCCGGATGCAGCGTCGGCATGGCCGGCACTTTGCGGCCGGCGACCTCGATCTCCCGCCAGCGCCCCCGTGCGCGCATGATACCACCCTCGATGCCGAGGAGCGCGGTCGCGGCGGGCCCGCCAAGCGTCATGAGCACATCGGGGCCGACAAGCTCGATCTGGCGCTCCAGGAAGGGCCGACAGACCTGCACTTCCTGCGGCGTCGGCGTGCGGTTCCCCGGCGGACGCCAGTACACGACATTGGTGATGTGTACGTTGTCCTCGCTGAGGCCGATCGCGGCGAGCATCTTATCGAGAAGCAGGCCGGCGCGACCAACGAACGGCTTTCCCGCGAGGTCTTCCTCGCGCCCCGGCGCTTCGCCGACAATCATCAGCCGCGCATCGGGGCGCCCGCGGAAGAAGCAAAGTGACTTCGCCGTGGCTTTGAGCGCGCAGCCGTCGAATGCTTCGAGCACTGTGCGCAACTCGTCGAGCGTCTTGGCCTGACGCGCCGCCTGGCGAGCGCTGAGCGCTGCGGCATCCGGTGGCGCGGTCGGAAAGCGGCGCGGTGCGTCAGTGGTAACGGCAGGACGCGGGCTCGTCACAGTGGCGATGGGCCTATCAGCGGCGGTCCGCGCCGGCCCCGACGCTGCAGGCGCCGCACGCGGTGTCTCAGGCGCAGTCTCGGATTTCTGCAACGAGAACGCCTGCCCTGGCACGGCATCGGCGCGCGCAAGCCAGTCGTTCCCTGCATCGTCGAGTACGCCGTCGACCCCCATCTCGCGCCACCACGCGAGCAGGGTCGCCATACCGGCCCGATCTTCCTCATCGATCATGGGCGGCACCATAGCGCCTGACGCCCACCTTGGCATCCCGCCCCGTGCACAGGGCCTTGCAGCATGAGCTTGGTGCTTGACCGTACTTGCGCCCCCGACCTATCGAACAGCATAACGGATATTGGAATGGATCGAAGGACAGCGCACGATGACGGACGAGCAGAGCGAGCTGCCACCGCGTGAAGGCATGGAGTTCGACGTGGTGGTGGTGGGCGCCGGCCCGGCCGGTCTCGCAACGGCCATCCGCTTGCGCCAGCTCGCCGCCGAGCACGGGCAGGAAGTCTCCGTCGTCGTGCTCGAAAAGGGCTCGGAGGTTGGCGCACACATTCTGTCCGGTGCCGTCATCGATCCCATCGGCCTCAGCACCCTGATCCCCGACTGGAAGGAGAAGGGTGCGCCACTCGAGACGCAAGTCACGGAAGACCGCTTCTATTATCTGGGGCCTGCCGGCGAGCTGCGGCTGCCGAACATGGGCATGCCGCCGCTGATGAACAACCACGGCAACTACATCGGCAGCCTTGGCAATCTCTGCCGCTGGCTCGGCGAGCAGGCAGCCGAACTCGGCGTCGAGGTCTATCCGGGCTTTGCCGCCTCCGAAGTGCTCTATGACGAGGAGAACCGCGTCGTTGGTGTAGCGACGGGTGACATGGGCGTCGGCCGCGATGGCGAGCCCAAGGACAGCTTTACCCGCGGAATGGAACTACGCGGCAAGTACACGGTCATTGCCGAAGGCGCGCGCGGCTCGCTCGCAAAGCAGCTCATCACGCGCTTCGCTCTCGACGGCGACAGCGATCCGCAGAAGTACGGCATCGGCCTGAAGGAGCTGTGGGAGGTCGCGCCCGAGAAACACAAGCCAGGCCTCGTCCAGCACACGCTCGGCTGGCCGCTGGACGATGCCACCGGCGGCGGCTCGTTCCTCTATCACTACGGCGAAAACCTCGTCGCCGTCGGGTTCGTCGTCCACCTCAACTACCAGAACCCCTACCTGGCACCCTTCGAGGAATTCCAACGCTTCAAGACGCACCCTGCCATCCGCGATGTCTTCGCCGGCGGCAAGCGCATTGCGTACGGCGCGCGCGCGATCACCGAGGGTGGATGGCAGTCCATCCCGAAACTGACATTTCCTGGTGGCGTGCTTGTCGGCTGCTCGGCCGGCTTCGTGAACGTGCCGCGCATCAAGGGCTCGCACAATGCGATCCTCTCCGGCATTCATGCGGCCGAAGCTGCCTTCGAGGCGATCGTCGCCGGGCGCCAGCACGACAAGCTCGACGCCTACGAAATGGCGGTGCGCTCCGGCCCCATAGCCAGGGATCTCAAACCCGTCCGCAATGCGAAGCCGCTGCTCTCCCGCTTCGGCACGCGCATCGGCACATTCCTTTCCGGCGCCGACATGTGGCTCAACACGATCATTCCCGGTATGGGCCTCGGCTATACACTGCGGCACGGCAAGGCGGACTACGCGACGCTCAAGCGCGCCTCGCAGGCGAAGAAGATCGAGTATCCGCGCCCGGACGGCGTGCTGACTTTCGATCGTCTGACAAGCGTTTCATTCTCGGCAACCAATCATGAGGAAGACCAGCCGGTTCATTTGACGCTCAAGGACCCGACGATCCCGATCGTGTACAATCTGCCCGAGTACGCCGAGCCCGCGCAGCGCTATTGTCCTGCCGGCGTCTATGAAGTGGTCGATGATGGCGGCAAGCCGCGCTTCCAGATCAACGCGCAGAATTGCGTCCACTGCAAAACATGCGACATCAAGGATCCCGCCCAGAACATCAACTGGGTCGTGCCCGAAGGCGGTGGCGGTCCGAACTATCCGGGAATGTGAGGCGCATTCACGCCTTCGGCGCGAGCGAGGCTAGCCTCGTGCTCCATCGGGAGGGACACCCTCCCGAACCCACCCGCCTTTTGAACTGACTATGCTGCCAGGTTCGCAGCAAAGCTGCGACCTGCTTCACCCGCTAGCCGATCCGAGGCAGGCCTTCGGGCAGCGTGGTGCGCGGCCGAGCAAATGGCCGAGCGCGCGACCGTTAGCCGGCGCGCAGATGTGACGCAGGAAGACCTGATCGTCGACTGCGTAGCGCGGCACCTTGCAGGACTTTTCGATCGTGCGCTCGGCATCCGACCAGAGCGTCGAGACGAGATGCTTCACGTCGGGGCGATGCAGACCGGCCCAGGTGCGCGCATCCTCTTTCTCAGCGAGCGCGACATACGCCATCAGGAAGCTCATCATCGCCGACATACCATCGCGATGACCGAGATAGCTGTCGCGTGGCGCCATGGTCTGGGTCTGGATGGCCGTGTTGAGGTCGTGGATGTACGAGTTGAACTCGTCGATCAGATACGTGAAGTCATCGGCGGATGATGCGCCGCCCGGCAGCAGATAGGTCCGCACGAAGTCGTCGGATTGCTTGAACTGCGCCGAGATACGGCCGGGCTTCATGAACTTCTCGGTGATCGCGATGCGCGCGATCTGGCCGCCATCGACCAGCGGAAAGGCATCGAGCTGCTCGGTCAGCATGTGCACGGCCTCGTGCACGGCGGTCGTGAGACCACGCTGGCGCTCGTCGCAGAGAATCCAGGTCGTAAACATTCGCTTGTCGTCGAGGCGCTCGTAAATGCGATAGCCGGACTCCGAGTATCGCTTGAGCTGCTCGAGCGCCTCGTCACGGCAATGGGCGTTGCGCGGCTGGCTCTTGCCTTCGCCACCCTCGGCGCGCCAGCTCGTGCCATCGGCACTGGAAACGACCATCGGAATCACGACATTGCGGGGCGTGCTGCGTGCCGGCGCCTGATCGGCCGGCGCGGTAGAACGCGCGGGGATCAGGCTCGCGCTGCCGGGAGCCGCTGCAGCCGGCGCATTCTGCTGCAGATCGACCGAGGCCACCTGCTGGCGTGACTCAGTCTCAAAGGCATGAGGCGGGGTAACTGCGAGAATGGAGGCGGGCGGCGTCGCGAGACGCGGTGGCTCGACGAGTTGGGCGACGCGACGCTTGATCTCGGCAGGGGAATGCGGCCCGAGCGCCGGATGAGCGCGAATGGATCGAGCGGATGCTGCAAAATGCTCGGTGCGCGTTGGCGCCGCCGCGGCTGCCTCGGTGGCTTCGGTGCCTCCGAGCTTCGACGGGCGATCCTGAATTTCCCCGAACACCGTTTCCTTGCAGCCGGCGGCGAGCACTGCTGTAAGCAGCACAGCGCACGCCGACACCGGCATGATCATACGCCTAAACATGAATGATCCCCCGTGTGCGATAGGGAATTGTTGTATGTCCGTTGGTCACGGGCATGGCCGAAAGACGGCGATCCGGCGGCAAATGGTCGGTCGTGAGCCGGCCGCGAGCGGCCGGCGGTATTGGCGAAGCGGCCTCATCGGCTGCTGCTGGATCGATCGATCAAGATACGATCCGCGCGCACGGCGAAACCGAGATGGCGGCGCGCCAGCTCCTCGACGTAGTCGAGGTCTAGCGACGGTCCATCGAGGAGTGCGATTTCGTGCTCGAGGTTGGCGCGCACGGTCTCGAGTGCCTTGATCTCCCGCTCCTGAATCGTGGAGCGCTCGATCAGTCGCGATCTAGTCTCGAGACCGTGCCTGCCTTTGAACGTGTGATAGCCGAAGTAGACCGACAGCCCACCGCAGAGAAGCAACACCGACACCTGCCGCTTGCTGACCATCAGGCCATCATACCCTTTGTACGAGCGTGGCCCGGATCGACGCAAAACCGGATCGCGGCCACGAAGAGCTACTGTAGGCAAGCAGCGTTAAGTGAGGGTAAAGCGCTGGCTCATGTTGCGGCATAAGTTGCGCGATTTTGGTATGAGGCGAGCATTAGATGCGCCCAAGTGCTCAAAGCTGGGCGCGAAGCGCCTCAAAAGCGAAGGAGCGCGTTGAGCGTCGCATAGAGCTCGCTGCCCTCGGCGCCGTCCGTCATGCCGGCGGAGATCGAGACTTCGCCGGCGGTCCATTCGTAGCGGACAAAGCCGCCATAGCGGATGAGATCATCGCGGCCTGATCCCCATTCGCGTGCCGCCGACCAGTAGCCGATCTCCGGCCCTAGAGAGATCTCAGGCGTGATGCGATATCCGAGCCGCCCCCTTGCTGTGATCTCGTCGAGGCGGCTCATCCATCCGGCATCGAGCTGGGCGAAAGAATTGGGCGTGAGGTTGTACCAGCTTTCGACCAGAACGCGGGCAGCCGTGTACGGCCCGATAGAGCCTTCGTCCTCACCATCGATCAGGCGTCGCTCGTTCGCATAAACCGCGCCTGCAAAGACCTTCAGCGTCAGCGGGCCGAGGCCAGCCTGATAGCCGAGCAGTGCATCGGCAAACGAGCCCGTTCGACGACGGCGGACGCTCTGCTCGCCAACGCCGGAGATCCAGATCGTCTGGCGGCGCGCGTATTCCCAATACCCAGCCCCTGCGCGCAGGCGCCAGCCATCCTCGCGGATGCTTTTCGGGACGCTCGCGATCAGGCCCGAGAGGGCCACGGTCGTATTCGTGTAGGCCGACCAGAGATGGTAGCCGATCTCCCCGCCACCCGAGACCTCGACCGTGGGTGGCTCGTCGGCGCGAACGGGAACGATCATGAATGCCGTGGCTGCCAAGCAACCGCCAGCACACAACAAGGCACGCGGCACCCACGCTGCCACACGTTTTCGGAGCCCACGCAGCACCACACACGCCCCCGCCGCGACTGCGGCACGCGTCCTGAGCAACTACGCCACATCAGTTTTGCAGAACGCCGTTTACCAAACTGAAATAGAAATGCGGTCCGCGTCAATCGGAAACTGAACAGGGTACGATTTCTTAGGCTGCGGTTTCAGCTGGATATAAGCCTTTAGAGGTACTCCTACTACCTCGCGCGCTGACAGGTGCGCACTCCGAAATCCGGGCATTTGTGCTATGGCGCGCCGATGATCGACGACGAAATCGCATCTCATGAACTGGAGCTCCGCTCGTTCGGGCGCCGACGCGGGCGCAAGCTGAGCGGTCGGCAGGAGCGCCTGCTCGCCGATACGCTCCCACGCGTTCGGCCCGACCTCTCGCGGCCGCCGCCCGCAGATGCGCGAGGCTTGTTCGGCGTACCGGTCACGCAGGTCTGGCTGGAGATCGGCTTCGGCGGCGCCGAGCATCTCGTCTGGCAAGCACGTCATCACCCGCACGTGGGGCTGATCGGCTGCGAGCCCTTCGAGGAAGGCGTCGTCAAGGCGCTTACGCACATCGAGGACGATCACCTCGGCAATATCCGCGTGCATCCCGACGACGTGCGCCCTCTGCTGCGCTGGCTGCCGGCTTCGTCCCTCGACCGCGCCTTCGTGCTGTTCCCAGATCCCTGGCCGAAAGCGCGGCACCGCAAACGCCGCCTCGTCGGCACGCCACTGCTCGATCAGCTGGCACGCGCCATGAAGCTCGGCGCCGAGCTGCGCCTTGCAACGGACATTGGCGACTATGCGCGCACGATGCTCGCAGCCCTCATGCGACATCCGGCATTCCGGTGGACAGCCACGCGCGCCGTCGACTGGCGACATCGCCCCGAGGACTGGCCCGGGACACGCTATGAAGCCAAGGCGCTGCGCGAAGGCCGGCGCTGTGCGTATCTGCGCTTCGTGCGCGTGTGCGCTCCCACATGATGGCGCACCAGCGTCCTCGCGGCCCGCATGGCGGCTGCCGAATATCCACGATCGCCATGCACGAGAATGAGCGAGATCGCGCCCTCCGATAGGAGCCACACCTCGCGCGCCAACTCTTCGGGCTGCGCGACACCGGCGCGTGCGAGCAGCTCTGCAAGACAGCGCTCCATTTGCGCCTTGTGTCGACGAGCAATGGTGCGCGCCGGATGGCCGGGAAGATCGGCCAGCTCGATGACAAGGCGCGTAAAGCCGGAGCCGGCCCAGCGCGGCTTGTCCACCCAGACCGCGAGTTCTTGAAACATGGCGTCGACGATCGTCTCCGCGGAACCCGTCAGCTTATCGGCGAATGTCCAGAATGCCTGAAGGGCGAGCTCATGCTGCGCTTCGAGCACGCGAGCGAGCAGATCGTCCTTGCTTCTGAAATGATGATAGAGCGTGCGCTTCGTCAGCCGAGCATCGGCCGCGATCTCGCCCATGCTGACGCGGCTGAAGCCCTGTCTCCGGAAGAGGCGATAAGCAGCTTCGAGAATGCGCTTGCGTGTCTGTTCGGCTGATCGCGGCATCCAGAACGCTCCCTGAAAGTATACTGCATAGTGAATTTACTTCCGTGCGTCGCGGAATGAAATGGCGTGCGGGAATGCCTAGCTGCGGAGACATTGTCATGCGGAAGCCTCCCCTCACGGTCAGAAGCCTCAGGGCGCGACCGGTGGTCTTGAAGCTCAAGCGCCCGGTCGTGGCGCGCATTGCCACCATCACCGACTGGCCCATCATTCTCATCGATCTGCTGACCGAAGAGGGCATCGTCGGGCGCAGTTATCTCGAGCCGTATATCGTGAAGTCCATGCGCTATCTCGTGCCGGCGCTCCACGATCTCGGCGACATGCTGAAAGGACGCCAGCTATCGCCGATCGAGATCTTCGACGCGGCGCGCAAGTCGCTGCGTTTCGTCGGCTACGAGGGCCTCTCGATGATTGCGGCATCCGGTCTCGACATGGCCGCCTGGGATGCGCACGCGAAGGCAGCTGGCGTACCGCTCTGCGTCCTGCTCGGCGGATCGGTCGGACCTGTGCGGGCCTACAACAGCAACGGCCTCTGGCTCAAAGCTCCTGAGGCGGTCGCCGAAGAAGCCATCGTGCTCAGGGATGAAGGCGGTTTCGATGGCCTCAAGCTGAGGCTCGGCCGCACGCGCATCTCCGAGGATCTCGCGACACTCGAAGCGGTGCGCCGCACGGTCGGCGAGGACATGCACCTGATGATCGATTTCAATCAGGGCCTCAATCTCGCCGAAGCCCTCGAGCGCTGCCATAGGATCGACGATCACGGCCTCGACTGGATCGAGGAGCCGATCGTCTATGACGATCTCGACGGCTATGCGCAGCTCGCATCAGAGCTGAAGACGCCGCTCCAGATCGGCGAGAACTTCTATGGTCCGCGCCAGATGCACGTCGCCTTGCAGAAGAAAGCCTGCGATCTCGTCATGCCGGACTTCATGCGTATCGGCGGCGTGACCGGCTGGATGCGGGCGGCGGCACTCGCCGGTGTGCATGGCGTGCCCATGTCGACGCATCTCTATCCGGAAGTCGGCGCGCACGTCATGCGCGTCACCGAAACCGCGCACTGGCTCGAATGGCAGGACTGGACGAACCCGGTCCTTCAGCGACCCTATCGCATCGAGAACGGCCAACTGCACATTCCGGATGTGCCCGGCGTCGGCCTCGATTGGAACGAGGACGCGGTTGAAGCGCATCTCGTCAGCTAGCGCGGCGCTGTGCATCCAGAAATGAAGAAGCGGCAGCGTCGAGGCCACTGCCGCTTCACGATGGAGCGCAGATACTCGGAGATTGGCGCGCTAGAATTGGATCCGCGTGTTCAGCAGGAAGGTGCGCCCGCGCCCGATCTCGCCCGAAAACGGGTTGAACGGATTGGACGACGACGGCGCAGTGCCGAGAACGGGCGTGTAGGCCTCGTCGAGTACGTTGGTCACGGTTGCACCGATGTCGAAACCCTCGCGGATCTTGTAGCTGGCGAAGAGATCGAGCAGCTCGTAGCCCTCGCGGCGGCCGCCGGTTGCCGTTGCGGATGGATCGTCGGCATCCGAGACGAAATAGGCGCGCGCACCGAGAGTCAGGCTCTGATCGAAGAGGCGAATGCCGGACGTGAGCACGAGATTGTGGTCCGGCATGTACTGGCTCGCGCCATTGCCTGGCGTCTGCGGCGGCAGATCGCTGTTCGTGTACGTGTAGGCGAGGCCTGCAAAGAAATTGCCCGCGTCATAGTCGGCCTGCACCTCGACGCCCTGGACTGGCGTCGTACCATCAACGTTGCAAAACCAGTTGACGTAGGCCGAGCTGGTTGGAGAGGCGCCGTTGGTGCACGTGACGATGTAGTCCTCCACGTTCATGCGGAAGTAGGCGACCTTCATGGCGAAGGCGTCTCCGCTCGTGAGGACGTTGCGGCCGGTGAAGTTGGTCCCGATCTCGAAGCCGCGCTGGATTTCCGCCCTCAGGAAGGGGTTTGCGACGTAACTTGCTGAAGTGCTGCCGGGATGCTCGCCGCCGGCCAACATTTCATTCGTCGACGGCGCCCGCATGGACTCCGAGTAGGTGGCATAGACCTTCATCCAATCCGTCAGCCGCGCAGCGAGCGTGAGCTTGGGATTGACCCGACCGTCCTCATCGTCGATCTGATAGGTGCCAATCGAAGGCAGAGGCGCCGACGGCGTTGCGCGGATAACGCTGACCGTGCCGTCTATCTTATAGGTGTCGTACCTGAGACCGCCGATCAGATCGAACATGCCGTAGCGGAACGTCGTCTCGGAGAAGACGCCGCCGGTCGACAGCTCCCCATTTGGATTGACACCGCCGTTACTCATCTTGAAGTCGTCATGCTGATATTCAACGCCGTAAGTCGATTGCACCGCCACGGCACCAAGCCAGAAGCGCGAAGTATTCGACACGTCGAAGCCGACGCCCTGATCCTCCATTGTCCGCCCGACCGACGTCGCAAAGCTGTTCAGTCCGCGCAGATACTCCGACTTGACGTCGCTGTAGTGGACATTGGCCCTGAGGTGGACCAGCGGATTATCTGACGGCGTATAGGCGAACTTGCCGGTGAACAGGTTGGACTTCAGAGTCTGCTCGTAGGAATTCGCGGTGAACTCGTTGTCGTACAGCACGGCACCGAAATCGACGCGCACGCCTGGCGTCGGCTTGATGTAGATCTTGGCAAGGCCCGACAGCAGATCCTGGTCGCCGAATGGCACGGTCTGTCCGTCGCCGTTCTTGTAGCGGCTCTGATCGCGATGGCTGATGGCGGCGGCAACACCCGCAGTGTCGGTGCGCGCCGCAGCGGCGACCATCTCCTGCCAGCCGATGCCATTGCTGCCCCAGGTCACGCTGCTGAGAATGCCCGAATCCTTGCCCGGCAGGATGATGTCCTCGACGCCGATCGTGCGGAAGTTTGCCGAGCCTGCGAGCGTACCGGAGCCACCGGCCGTGGAAATCGCGCCGCGTTGGATGTCGATCCCCGCGAGCAGCTGCGGATCGACATAGAGGAAGCCGCTGGCCTCGTGACCGAGGAAGCGGAAATTCTGCCGCGCACCGTCGATCATCATGTTGACGCGGCCATTGCCCTCGAAGCCGCGGATATTCACGGAAATGCCGGGTTGGTTGACGCTCTCGCGCGAGAACGTACCGGCCTGGGCGCGCAGCACATTGTCGACACGCGTGCTGCCGAACGTATCGAGCTCGCCGCCGCCGACAACACTGATGCCCGCTGGCGCATCATAGGCAGCGGCCTTCGCTGCGGCATCGCGCGCGGCCGCAGTTTCGGGAACTTCTTCGACAGGTGCTGCTTCGGGCGCAGGTGCGGCAGGCGCCTGCTTCGGCTGGGCGCGCTTTGTTTGCTTGGCGGGCGCGCGCTGCTTCCTCGTTTCGACGCTGAGGGGCGGCAGATTGGTCGACTGCGCGAGAGCTGGTGCCGTCGAAAGCAGGACGGTCGCCGCGGCGGTGCCCATCAGAATCGCGGTAGGTAATCGAACCGCGCAAAGACGTCTGGACGCGACAGATCGATCGTTCGAGAACGGCATAGCAGCCCCCCAAGAGCCAATGCAGAGATGATGTGAATCGCTGGCGGGCTGGCGCGCGTGATGCGACTGGCGAGCTGGCTCGTGTCCGGCGGTGCGTCACGACTCGGCGCGACAAGCGACGAACACACAGCCCATGTACGTAAATCGTACTTTTTTAGTCAACAATAAGACGGTGCGTATGTCTCACGTCGCCCCTGTTCGACCCGACACTGTGACAACGCCGCAACTCATTACTTCACTGGAATAAATCCAATGAAGGAGAGAACTACTTCTCCGCCTTCTCGTGCTTGTCGGCGATCATGCGATCGAGAAGGCGAACGCCCCAGCCCGAAGACCAGCTCTGATTCAGCTCGTCCTTGGGCGAGTCGAGCGCCGTGCCGGCAATGTCGAGATGTGCCCAGGGCGTATCCTTGACGAAGCGCTGAATGAACTGCGCCGCCGTGATGGCGCCGCCGAAGCGCCCGCCTATGTTCTTCATATCGGCGTTCTTGCTGTCGATGAGCTTGTCGTAGGCCTTGCCGAGCGGCATCCGCCAGACCTTCTCGCCTGTGGCGATGCCGGCATCGGTGATATCGGCCGCGAGCTTGTCGTCATTGGAAAAGAGACCAGCGTGCTCCTTGCCGAGCGCGACCATGATGGCGCCCGTCAGCGTCGCGAGGTCGACCATGAGGCGCGGCTTGAAGCGCTCCTGTGCGTACCAGATGACGTCCGCCAGGACGAGCCGGCCTTCCGCGTCCGTATTGAGCACTTCGATGGTCTGGCCTGACATGGAGGTCACGATATCGCCGGGGCGCTGCGCCGCGCCGGACACCATGTTCTCGACGAGACCGATGATACCGACGACATTCGCCGCGGCCTTGCGCGCGGCGAGCGCCCGCATGAGCCCGACGACGCACGCCGCGCCGCCCATGTCACCCTTCATGTCTTCCATGCCGGCGGCCGGCTTCATGGAGAGGCCGCCGCTGTCGAAAACGACGCCCTTGCCGATGATGCAGACGGGCTTCGCACGCTTGGACTTGGTACCGTGCCACTGCATGACGACAACGCGCGCTGGCCGCGTGCTGCCTTGCGCGACGCCGAGCAGCGCACCCATGCCGAGTTTCTCGAGAGCTTCGGGCTCCAGAACTTCGACCTCGACGCCGAGTGAGGAGAGCTCCTCGGCGCGCGCCGCGAATTCGACGGGGCCGAGTGTATTGGCCGGCTCATTGATGAGATCACGTGCGGTGAACACGCCTTCGGCGACGGCAAGCTTGTCGGCGAAAGCCCTCTCGGCGTCGCGCGGGTTCTTGCAGTGGATATAGAGGATACTCGACTTTTCCTCGGGCTCCGCTTCACCGTTGTTGTTCTCGCGCGCCGGCCGCGTGCGGTATTTGCGAAAGTTGTAGCTCCTGAGTAGCGCACCATAGGCCAGCAGCGCGGCAAGCTCGTCCGCGGAGGGCGCGCCCTTGTCCGGCGCTTCGGCGAAGAGGCTCGCCGTCGGCGTCTTGCGCGCGTGGATGGCTGCGTAGGCGACGGAACCTGCCCGCATCCAGTCGAGCTCGCCGGCGGGTTCACTTTGCACCGTGCCGATGAGATGGAGGCGGCTCGCTTCGAGCTTCTCGGGCGAGAGGATCTCGATACTGCTTTTCGCGCGGCCCTTGAAGTCGGCAGCCTTGGCGGCGCGCGTCAATGCCCCACCCGATTTTTGGTCCATGGCCTTCAACGCCGGCGGCATGTGCAGATCCTGCCCGACCAGCGCGGCGACGACGGGGCTCGCCGACGCATCGAGGGCGACAAAGCGGATCTCGGGACGTTGGGACATCGGGGGACTACTCCTGGACGGGAAGACCTAGCCGGACGACTGCTATAGGGGGCGCCTGTGGGCTTTCGCAAGTTTTCCCCGCCCCGGACTGTCCGTGTCCGCATGGCTTGGCGGCTCGAGATGCATGGAAAGCCCGCCTGGGCCGCAATTCGGCAACCCTCGAGCGGCAATCCACGCCACTCCGGCCGGCCGGCGTTGGCAGGGGCCTAGAATCGCGCTCATGGTGGAATCAAGCAACGATTTTCCTCGCGCCGCCGGACGCCACGCATGTCTTTGTTCGCCCTTCAGATGCCGGCGGCACCCGCATGGGACGCCGGGGATGCCGGCGATGCCTTCGAGCGGGCGCAGGCCATTCTCGAGACGACCTTCGGCTACCGCAGCTTCCGCTCGCACCAGGAAAGCGCGATCCGTGCGCTGCTCGAAAACCGCGACGCCTTCGTGCTCATGCCGACGGGCGGCGGTAAATCGCTCTGCTACCAGATCCCCGCGCTCGTGCGTCCCGGCACCGCCGTCGTCGTCTCGCCGCTGATCGCGCTCATGCAGGATCAGGTCGACGCCTTGAAGTCGCTCGGCGTGAATGCGGCCTTCCTCAACTCTTCGCTCTCCTGGCCGGAGCAGATCGAGATCGAGAAATCTGTGCGCGCTGGCGCCCTCGATCTGCTCTACGTCGCGCCTGAACGCCTCGTGCAGCCGCGCCTGCTGGAGCTCCTTTCCTCGACGGACGTCGCTCTCTTCGCCATCGACGAGGCACACTGCGTTTCGCAATGGGGGCACGACTTCCGCCCCGAGTACCGCCAGCTCCGCATTCTGGCTGAGCGCTTTCCCGGCGTGCCGCGCATCGCGCTCACGGCGACGGCGGATGAGAAGACGCGCGCCGAGATCGTGCGCGAGCTGGCTCTCGAAAAGGCCGAGAAGCTCGTCGCGAGCTTCGACCGACCGAACATCCGCTACCGCATTGCCGAGACCGGTAGCATGGGCGCCCGCGAGCGTCTGTGGCGCTTCATCGCCGAGGAGCACGCCAGCGATGCCGGCATCGTCTACTGCCTGAGCCGCAAACAGGTCGAGGAAACCGCCGACTGGCTCACGTCCAAGGGGCGCGCGGCACTCGCCTATCATGCAGGCCTCGCGCCCGAAGTACGCCGCTCCGCGCAGCAGCGCTTTCTCGCCGAGGATGGCCTGATCGTCGTCGCGACCATCGCGTTCGGCATGGGGATCGACAAGCCGGACGTGCGCTTCGTCGCGCATCTGAGCCTGCCCAAATCAATCGAAGCCTATTACCAGGAGACGGGCCGCGCCGGACGTGACGGCGAGCCGGCCGATGCCTGGATGGCCTATGGTCTCGGCGATATCATCACGCAGCGCCAATGGATCGCGCAGTCGGAAGCGGGCGAGCAGCACAAGGCCGTGCAGCGCACGAAGCTCGACGCACTCATCGCACTCGCCGAGGCGGCAAGCTGTCGCCGTCAGCTGCTCCTTGCGTACTTCGGCGAGGAACGGCCAGAGCCCTGCGGCAACTGCGACAACTGCCTCGAGCCGCCGGACTGCATCGACGGGTCCGTGCTCGCGCAGAAGGCGCTCTCGGCCGTCTACCGGACGGATCAGCGCTTCGGCGTCGGCTATGTCGTCGATGTGCTCACCGGCAAGGTCGACGAGCGCATCGTGCGCAATCACCACGACAAGCTCTCCGTCTTCGGCATCGGCCGCGACGTCGATGGCGCGCAATGGCGCAGTATCCTTCGCCAGCTCGTCGCTGCCGGCCACCTCGTCGCCGATGACGAAGGCCACGGCACGCTGGCCCTCGGCGAAAGCGCACGGACCGTACTCCGCGGCGAGGCACCCTTCATGGTGCGCAAGCAGTCCGCGAGCGCGCGTACGCGTGGCGAAGGGCGCAAGCGCACATCCCGGCGCAATGCCGTAGTGCCGGGTCTGCAGGAAAACGAGGTCGAGCTCTATCGTACGCTACGTGAAGTGCGTGGCCAGCTCGCCCGTGAGGCGAACGTGCCGCCCTACATCGTCTGCCACGACCGCTCGCTGCTCGACATGGTGCGCCTCAAGCCCCGGACGCGGGACGAGCTCAAGCTCGTGCACGGCATGGGCGAGGCGCGCGTCACCCGCTACGGCGGGGCATTTCTGCAGGCGCTTAAATAGCAAACGCCGCACTATATTCGAACGTGCGCTCGCCTCGCGCCTCTCCTATAAACCGCTGCCCACTCGTGCGTGAGGTGTCCAATGTCCAAGCCGACCCTGCCAGCTTTCGATCCATCCGACGTCGCAGAAACGAACTACACGAGCTATCCGGAAGAGCTCCGCAGCGTGAACCAGAACCGCTGGAACCGCCGGCTCGGGGATCATGCCGGCATTCGCAACTACGGAGTCAATCTCACGCGCATCGTGCCGGGCGGCCAATCCTCGAGCCGGCACGCCCACTCGCACCAGGATGAGTTCATCTACATCCTGAAGGGCGAGGCTGTGCTCGAAACCAATGCCGGTCGTCAGGTGCTGAAGGCCGGCATGTGCGCGGGCTTTCCGGCCGGCACTGGCGACGCGCATCGCTTTGTCAATGAATCCTCAGAGGATGTGCTGCTGCTCGTCGTGGGCGACCGCACGGCAGGGGACGAGATCACCTATCCGACGCTCGACCTGCACGCGAAGCTCGGCTCCGACGGCAAGTACGTCTTCTCGCGAAAAGACGGCACCCCTTACTGAACGCGCCGTCCGAAGGCGCTGGAAGCCCCGCACACACATTATCCTATTGGCATGGACACGCGCGGATGCTAGCGAGCAACGCATAGGTCGTCGCGCAATTCAGGAACGACCGTGATTCACAGGTGCCCGCGTGCTGTTTCCGACCGATCTTGCGTCCTTCTTAGAAATCATCCGCCAGAACCACGATGCGATCTACGGATTGATGTTCGCCTATGCGACCTCGCATAGCCTGCTGCTCGCTATGTTTGCCGGATACGCTGCTCACTCTGGCGCGCTGAATTTCGGGACGTTGATCTTCGTCTGTTGGCTCGGCAGCTTCACCGGCGACGTCGTCCGCTTCTGGATTGGACGCCGTTTCGGGACGCAGTGGCTCGGATCGTTCCCGCGCCTGCAGCGCGCCATCCAGACGGCAGCTCTCTTGGCGGCTCGGCATCACTACTGGATGATCCTCATTCACCGCTATCCCCATGGCATCCGCGGCGTCGCCGGCTTCGCTTACGGCGTATCATCACTTTCCTGGTCGAGCTTTCTTGCTCTGAACTTCGTTGCTGCCGGCATCTGGGCGGTCGCCGTCGTCTCGGCCGGCTACGCGTTCGGCGAGTTTTCTGAAAAGTTCATGAGTCAGGCCTCGTCGGGTCTCGGCGCGGTGATGCTCATCGCCTTCCTCGGACTTTCCTGGATTCTCAGCCGACGGCTCGAGCGTGCCATCGAACGGACCTGAACCACTTTGCAGCAGCAGTACCTGAGAGCATGAAAGCCGCCCCTTGAGGCGGCTTTCTGTCATAAGCGTCGCGATGCGCTGTGTTGAGCCTACCGCAGCATTTTGTAGGGCAGCCACGTGATGAGCTCGGGGAAGATCATCATCAATGCCAGCGCGGTTGCCTGTAGCAGGATGAACGGTGTCACCGATTTGTAGATGTCGAGCATGGTAACGCCCTTCGGCGCCACGCTGCGGATGTAGAACAGGTTGAAGCCGAACGGCGGCGTCAGGAATGCCATCTCCATGTTCACGACGAACAGCACGGCAAACCACACCGGGTCGAATCCAAGCTGCACGATGATGGGGAAGAAGAGCGGCGCCGTCAGCAGCATGATGCCGATCGGATCGAGGAAGCATCCCATGACGATCCAGATCAACTGCATGCCGATAATCGTTCCCCAGCGTCCGCCCGGGAGGTACGACAGCATATCCCTCACAAGCTGGTCGGCGCCCACCGCCGCATATAGCGACGTGAACATCGATGCCGCGAACACGATCCACAAGACCATGCAGCTCAGCCGCAAGGTTATGAGGCAGGACTCGCGCACGGCCGTCCACGTGAGCTTGCCATAGACGAGGGCGCAGAGGATCGAGCCGAGTGCTCCGATGCCGGCGGCCTCGCTCGGCGTCGCGACGCCGCCGACGATCGAGCCGAGCACCATGATCACGAGCGCTATCGGCAGGATCACCGACTTGAGCGCCACGAGTTTCTCCGGCCATGTCGCGCGCTCCTCGATCGGCAACGCGGGTCCTATGCTCGGACGAATTGCGCATATGATCAGGATATAGGCGATGAACAGCACGACGATCACGAGCCCGGCGGTGATGCCGCCGAGGAAGAGCATGCCGACCGACGTGTTGGTGTAGAGACCGAGCACGATCATCAGCACGCTCGGTGGGATGAGAACGCCCAGCGCACCGCCGCCGGCGACGCTACCGATACTGATGCCCTTGCTGTAGTTGGCGGCCAGCATCGATGGCAGCGCGACAAGGCCCATGGTCACGGTCGCAGCCCCGCTGACGCCGACGAGCGCCGCAAAGATCGTGCAGACGAGAATGGTGCCGACCGCTAGGCCGCCATTCACCCCGCCAAACCACTTCTTCATCATATCGTAGAGGTCGTTGGCGAGACCCGACCTCTCCAACATGCAGCCCATGAAGATGAACATCGGAATCGCTAACAGCACGAAGCTGGTGGCCGTGCTGAAGGTCTTGATGCCGAGCGCATAAAGGGCATCCGGCCCCCAGAGGAAGTACGTGCCGACGATCGCGGCGCTGCCGAGCGCGAAGACGAGCGGCAGGCCGGCGGCCATGAGCAGGAGAAAGGATCCGAAAAGTAGGATCGTGACGACTTCTATGCTCATTGGCGGACCTCCGCCGCGTCGTGCGTCGCATCTTCAGGTATGAGCTCCGTGCCGGTGATGGCCATGTGCAGATCTCGCACGACACGTGCGATTGCCTGCAGCAGAAGCAACCCCGAGCCTATGGGCAAGGAAACCATGACCGGAAAGAGAGGTGGGCTCCAGTCGGAGGACGCGCGCTGGCCCGTCTCCAGGGCCTCCTTCGCCATGATGAACGTCTGATCGAACATCACCCAGCAGAAGAGGAGCATGAAGCCGGCAGTCAGCACGTCGACGGTTGCCTGAGTGCGGCGGGACCATCGCGAGTACAGGATGTCCATGGAGACATGGTCGCGATTGAGCAGGGTGTAGCCTGCACCGAGCATGATGATGGCGGCAAAGATGAAGCTGATCATCTCGTTGCCCCACGTCGTGGGGGCCCTCATCACGTACCGCAGGAAGACCTCGTAGCAGACGAGGGCGACAAGGCCGAGGATCGCGACCCCGGCGATATAGCCGACCACGCCGTTCAGCCGATCGACGAAGCGAACGGCGGCGCGCAGGAAGTTCATGAGAGCTTTTCTCCAGGCCCGGAGCGCAGGAACAGCGCCGGGGCGAGCCTTTGGGCGCGCTCCGGAACTGTTTTGCGTCTATCTTCTGGTGATCAGACGTTCGAGGGACGCCTGCGGAATAAGTCGCGCGTTTCGAAGATGATCTTGAGCACCTTCTGCGTCGGCTCGTCCTTCGACTGCAACTTTTCGAGCGCCTCGTTGGCCGTCTTCTCGTAGTACTCGACGTCGGCCGGCGGCAGCGAGTTGAACTTCACGCCGGCGTCCTTCATGAGCTGAACGGTCTTGGCGCTCTCGGCAGTCGAGGTCGTTGCGCGCTCGACCGCGTAGATGCGAGTGACGATATTCATGACCTCTTGCAAGTCTTTCGGCAGGCGGTTGTACGCCCGCTGATTCATGAACATGTCTTCCATGTCGAACGCGATCGTCGACGGGCCGAGATAGAACTTCGCCGGCTCGTGGATCTTGTACTGATAGAAGCCTGCGGGTGAGCCCCAGTTGGAGGCATCGATGACGCCGGTCGAGAGCGCGGTGTATTGCTCCTCACCCGGGATCGTCACGATGCTCGCGCCCTTGGTCTTGAAGACCTCGGCGCCGAGACCGAAGCTGCGGATCTTGATGCCCTTGAAGTCATCGAGCGTCTTCAGCTCGGTTCGGGACATCGTGGCACCCCACTCGTCCGAGTAGACGGGACCGAGGAAGTGCGTGCCGTGCTTCGCGAAAGACTCGCGAACGATGTCCATCAGGCCCGTCTCGTTCCACAGATAATCGTAGTGGTCGAGCGTCTTGAAGGCGCCGGGAATGCCCCACGTCCAGAGCGTGAAGGGGATCTTGCCGCGCCAATAGGGCTGAGCGCCGTAGCCGATCTCGACGACGCCTTTGCCGACCGCATCGAGCATTTCGAAAGTCGGAACGAGCGCGCCGGGCGGGAACGCCTGGATCTGAATCCGGCCGTTCGACATCTCGCTCACGCGCTTGATGTAGCGCGGGATGAGCGTCTCCCACTCGACCGTGCCCGGGCCGAGAAAGGATTGCATGCGGAAGCGGAACTCGGCCTTCTGAGCGTGAGCCTTCGTCGGCAGGCTGGCTATTGCTGCCAGCGAGGCGCCTGTCAGCCCTGCCCTCACGACATCGCGGCGGCGAATTTTTGCTCCCCCGACACTCCCAACTACTCGATCGTCTTTATCCTTTTCGGCCACGGGCCGTTCCTCCTTAGGGATTGTGTTGCGTGGCGCCGCAATGCGGCGTCGAAGCGTCATTGCGCTCCCGTTCCTCCCATTTGATCTATGTCGTATATTTATTTTCTTGAGCGGAGCAACGCCCGGCGTCGCATTGCTGGGCGTCGGGTGCACGGCTCTAAATCACTCCGCAGCCCCTTGACCGCATTGACGGATTGGTACAGCCCGACTCTTGGCAGGCGACTTCTCACCGCCCCTTCCGCTTGCCCACGGCACGCGTCGAGAAGCGCGCGTTACCGAGGCCCGTGCCGATCGTGAGAATGCCCCAGTGCTTGCGCTTCTGAGCGCGCGGCAGATGGCTCAGACCCTGCACGACGGCGTCGTTGTGCATCACGATCATCGTCTCATGATCGCCGATGTTCGGAATGCTCTCCGTGACGGCAGCGGGAAAGTTGAACCGGCTGCTCTCCCAATTCCCGGGCAGATTTTGCGCGCCTCGCGCGATGCTGCCGTCCGACTCGATGATGCCGGGGCATCCGATACCGACCACCGGCGCGAGCGAGAGCTTTTCCTTCTTTGCCGTCTTGATCAGTGACTGGAGCAGGTCCGCCAGGTGCTCGACGGTCTCGGTGCGCGAGACCTTCTCATCGGCATGACGCCACAGATGCGACTCGGCAATACGGGCCGACGAGAGATCCTTGGCCTTGCCGAGGCGCAGCTCGACAATGCCGGCACGGATGTTCGTTCCGCCGACGTCGACGGCCAGCATGGCGTTGTGTCCGTCGAGCATCCATGCCGGCAGCAGGTGCGCCGCGCCGATGAGACCGGCCTCGTCGGGATGGTGCTCGATCAGCTCGAGATCGACATCGATGCCATCGGAACTGAGGAGCGCGCCGGCGCGACCGATCGCAAGCTCGCCGATGCGGCTCGCGCGAAAGCCGCCACCGAAGACGATGGCCTCGGTCTCTGCCCAGGCCTTGTTCTTGAGAAAACGGCGAAGCACCGTGAAGAGCGCCTGCGCGTAGTCCTCGATTGCACTGAGAATGATGCCGGCAGCCTCGACCGAGCCGCTGGCGAGCAGCTCGTCGAGCTGCTTCTTGCTGAGCTCGTCCGTCTTAGCGTCACCGAGCGGATCATCACCCGTTACTGCCTTGTGATGCTTGCGCCAGTCGTCGAGTGCCTCGACGAAAGCGGCCCGGCGGGCCTTGTCGCCGAGAAAGCCGTCGGAATCCTCAAGCTCCAGGTTGTAGTTGTCGACCGTGACGCTCGGGAGCGTCGCGGCGCCATGCGTCGGGAGCGTCGGGCGATCGGCTGTATCGGCCATAGGGGGCATCTCGGTTTTCTGGGAGGGTCCTGGGGGCGCGGACGAAGTCTGCGCCTGTCCGAAGTGAACGGCCGAATGTGCCGGCCGGTTCCCCATTCGAGGCGCGAAACGCCGTCATCAACGGCGTTAGCCTCCATTGGAGGCCGCACGACCGCACCCCCTTGCCCCCCGCCCGCAGGCGCGCAATAACCGGCGCGGCCTGATGGGCCTTTTCGAGGACAATGGACGATGATCGCACTCCGCCCCCGCGTTTTCTCCGGCATGCAGCCCACGGGCAGCCTGCACCTTGGCAACTATCTGGGCGCGCTGATCAACTGGGTGTCCATGCAGAACACGCACGAGTGCCTGTACTGCGTCGTCGACCTGCACGCGATCACGGCCGATTGGCTCGATCCGGAGGAGCTGCGCCAATCGATCCGGCGCGCGGCCGCGGCCTACATCGCGTCCGGCATCGACCCGAAGAAGAGCATCCTCTTCAATCAGAGCCAGGTGTCCGCGCATGCGGAGCTGGCGTGGGTTTTCAATTGCGTTGCGCGCCTCGGCTGGCTGAACCGCATGACGCAGTTCAAGGAGAAGGCCGGCAAGGATCGCGAGAACGCCTCGGTGGGCCTCTACGCCTATCCGAACCTGATGGCGGCTGACATTCTCGTCTACCGCGGCACGCACGTGCCGGTCGGCGAGGACCAGAAGCAGCATCTCGAACTCGCGCGCGACATCGCCCAGAAGTTCAACAACGACTGGAACCAGGCGATTGCAGCGAGGGGCTATGCCGACGGAATCTTCTTCCCGCAGCCCGAGCCGATCATTCTCGGTCCGGCAACGCGCGTCATGAGCCTGCGCGATGGCACCAAGAAGATGTCGAAGTCGGACCCGTCCGATCTTTCGCGCATCAACCTCACCGATGACGCGGAGACCATCGCGCGCAAGATCCAGCGGGCCAAGACCGACCCGGACGCGTTGCCCTCCGAGCTGAAGGGCCTCGAAGGACGGCCGGAAGCCGACAACTTGACCGGCATCTACGCCGCACTCGCAGGGACGACGCAGGCGGAGACGCTGCGGCAGTTCGGCGGTGGGCAATTCTCGACTTTCAAGAAGGCCCTTTCCGAAGTCGCCGTCGCCAAACTTGCGCCGATCACGAGCGAGATGAGCCGCCTTTCCGCAGATCCGGCCGAAATCGACCGGATTCTGGCAGATGGGGCCAGTCGCGCGCGGGAGCTGGCCCAACCGATCCTGAACGAGGTGAAGGACATCGTCGGCTTCGTCCGTTCGTGATAGGATCACGCGAGGCAAGCTGAGATCGGGCGCGCCAATCCTGGCGCCCGCAGCAACAGCAGGTCACATCATGGCCAAGCAGAGACGTGTCTTCGAGCAGGGACACCAGCGGAAATTCCTGGTGGTGGTCGACGAGTCGGCCGAGGTCGAGTCGGCGCTCTTCTATGCAGCGCTGCGCATCTCGCACACCAGCGGTCGCCTGCTCTTGCTGTATGTCATCGAGCCGCAGGAATACCAGCATTGGGCAGGCATCCGGCAGGTGCAGCTCGAGGAGGAAACCAACAAGGCCAAGGCCCTCTTCCGCCTCATGCGGCGCAAGCTGAACAATGCGGGTTTCGAGGCTCTCGAGCACGAGGAAGTTATCCTCGAAGGCAACAAGGCGGAGCAAATCGTCAAGGCCATCGAGGATGATGAGGACGTTGCCATCCTCGTCCTCGGCGCCTCGACCGATCCCAAGGGGCCAGGGCCTCTCGTCTCGGCGATCGGCTCGGGGCCTATGGCGGGTAACTTCCACGTCCCGATCACAGTCGTGCCCGGCAATTTGTCGCTCGAGGACCTCAAGGCCTTTGCCTGAGCCGGAACCGGCGTCCCGCATAGCTGATAAGCGGCCCGAATCCGGCGTGAGGGGCATAGTGGCGTTGATCCACTGGCATTCCATACCCAAATGGATATCCAGAGAGTCGGGTTTGACGCGGCCCGCCAGCTAGACTAGAAAGATTCCAAAATCCTGGCCTATTGCCGGCCCCGCCGCGACCCGATCCGATCGGGCTCGCGAACTACCAAGAGGACAGTCATGTTCATCCAGACAGAGCCGACCCCCAATCCGGCCACGCTCAAGTTCATCCCCGGCAAGTCGGTTCTCACCGACGGCACGGCCGACTATCGCGACATGGACGAGGCCGGCGCCTCGCCGCTCGCCCAGCGCCTGTTCGCGATCGATGGCGTTCGCGGCGTGTTCCTTGGCTCGGACTTCATCTCCGTTACCAAGGGCGATGGCGAGTGGCAGCATCTGAAGCCCGCGATCCTTGGCGCGATCATGGAGCACTACATGTCCGGCGCGCCGGTCATGGAGGGCGGCGAGGACGGCGAAGCGCTGCCCGGCGGCGACTACGACGAGAAGGACGAGGAGACCGTCAAGGCCATCAAGGAGCTGCTCGACACGCGCGTGCGCCCGGCCGTTGCCAATGACGGTGGCGACATCGTGTTCCACGGCTTCCGCGAGGGCATCGTCTATCTGCACATGCGTGGCGCCTGCGCCGGTTGCCCGAGTTCGACGGCGACACTGCGCGGTGGCATCGAGCGCCTGCTGCAGCACTTCCTGCCCGATGTGCAGGAAGTCCGCCCCGTCTGAGCTTCGGCATATTCCGGAACAAAAAAGCCCCGCACCGCGGGGCTTTTTCATTTGGGGAACCGGCGTGTTTGCTGTCCGTTGCTCGATATTGGCAGAGCGCGTGATCCTGTTGCTCAGGTCGCTCCCTAAAATTTGCAGTGCACTTTTGGCGCCCCACATCCCATGATGTACCCGACCGGCGCGTCGCCGCTCCAAATGACCCACAAGGCACAAGGATCCCCTCATGGCTTCAACCATTGACGCCGCCGCGCTCGACCAGCTCTTCCGCACGGCCCGTACGCACAACAAGTTTCTCGACAAGGATGTGCCGGACAGCCTGCTCGAGCAGGTCGTGGAGCTCGCTCAGCTCGGCCCCACCAGTGCCAACTGCCAGCCAGCACGCATCTTGTTCGTGAAAACCCCCGAGGCCAAGGCGCGTCTGAAGCCATTCCTGTCGGAAGGCAACCGTGACAAGACCATGTCGGCGCCGGTGTGCGCGATCTTCGCGCACGATCTCGAGTTCTACGAGAACCTGCCGCGCACTTTCCCGCACAATCAGGCGGCCAAGAGTTGGTTCACGGGTAGCCCCGCCCACGCCGAGGTAACGGCATTCCGCAATGGCTCCCTGCAGGGCGCGTATTTCATTCTCGCGGCGCGGGCGCTCGGTCTCGATACCGGTCCGATGTCCGGCTATGATCAGGCGGGCGTCGACAAAGAGTTTTTCCCGGACGGCAAGATCAAATCCAACTTCCTGATCAATCTCGGCTACGGTGATACGTCAGCTCTGATGGGTCGCCTCCCACGCCTGACGTTCGACGAGGTCGCCAAGATCATCTAAGTTGGCCACATGGCCATTCTCGCGTTCGACACCTGTCTCGGGGCCGTCTCCGTTGCGCTGCGCTATGCTGCGGCGAACGGCGACTTGCTCATCCGCGAGGCCTACGAGCCGCGCCAGACAGGTCATGCCGAACGCCTCATGCCCATGATCGCCGAGGTCATGGCCACGGCAGGGCGCACGTTCGCCGATATCGAGCGCTTTGCCGTGACCATCGGTCCCGGCACCTTCACGGGCGTACGCGTCGGCGTGGCGGCAGCACGCGCCTTCGCGCTTTCGGCGGGGCGTCCCGTGGTCGGGATCAGCAGCCTCGAAGTGATCGCCGCACGGGGCCGGACTCTGATCGGGCCTTCGGCGGCATCGCGCCCCCTGCTGGTTGCCGTCGATGCACGTCGGGGCGCGCTCTACTGTGCGCTTCATGGCGTCTCCGATGAGGCTGGCGACGGCGCGCCCGCCCTGCTCACGGCAGAAGCAGCAGCCGCACTTGCACGGGAACACGATGCGCTCGTGATCGCCTCCGGTGCGCCGCTCGTCGCGGAAGCCGCCGGGCCCGCCATCGAGACGGCGCTCGCTACCATCGAGCCGCACGCGCGCTTCCTGGCTCAGCTCGCTGCCGACCGGGCACCTTCCGGAACCATCAGCCCACTCTACCTGCGCGCGCCCGATGTGAAACCGCAGCCGCAACCGATCGCGAGGCGCCCATGAGCAAGAGCCCGGCGACCGGCCCCATCAGCCTGCTCTGGGCCCAGCCCGACGATGCCACCGGCATCGCAGCCATTCATGCCGAGCTCTTCCCAACCGCATGGGACAGAGATGCCATCCAGGCCCTCATCGAGCACCCGGCATCGCTGTCGCTCGTCGCCGTGCGGCCGGGCCGGCAGGTCGTCGGCTTTATCATTGCCCAGATCGCAGCCGACGAGGCGGAGATCCTGACCATCGGCGTTGCCTCAGACGGTCAGCGGCGGGGTATCGGCCGCCAGCTCGTCGAGGGTGCTGCGCGCGCTGCAGCACGCTCGGATGCCAAGCGGCTCTTTCTCGATGTGGCAGCCGGCAACAACGCGGCCCGCGCGCTCTACGCATCCTGCGGCTTTGCCGAGATCGGCCTTCGCAAGTCCTACTACACACTTCCCGGCGGCGCCCGCGACGACGCCCTCCAGCTCGCCCGCGATCTCGCGTCGGCATGACGATTGCGCTCGATTGAGCTGCACGCCGATCGGGTGACAATGCCGAGCCGGCAGCCTATCGTGCATTCATTCCCAACTTAGAGACGACACCCAGGAGGAGAGCCCATGATCAATGAGCTGCGCATCTACACGCTCAAGGCCGGCATGGGGGCCGAGGCCGCGAAAAACTCAGGCACCGTCGGTCGCGACATCCGCGGCGACAATTATGGCAAGCTTGAAGGCTACTGGATCACCGAGATCGGCTCGCTCAACCAGGTCGTGCACCTCTGGAGCTACGAGAGCCTAAACGATCGCGCGCGACTCCGCGCCGAGCTGCAGAAGAACAAGCGCTGGACGGAAGAATACATTCCGCTGATCCGTCCCTATCCAAGCCGGCGACCACGGGCAATGTCTATGAGCTGCGCTACTACCGCTGCCGGCCGGGCGGCGCCAAGCCGTGGCTCGATGCGTTCACCGGAGCACTCCCGGTGCGTGAGAAGTATTCGAAGATCTCCGGCCTCTGGACAACTGAGGCTGGCCAGCCCAACGAGGTCATGCATCTCTGGGCCTATCCCGACCTCAACGCGCGCGCGAAGGTACGCGGCGATGCGGTCAAGGACCCCGGCTGGCAGGCGTTCCTCAAGGTCGGCGGCCCGCTGCTCGACGAGATGAACAACCTCATCATGCTGCCGAGCGCGCATTCGCCGATGCAGTAAGAAGTCTCCCCTCTCCCCATTGAAGGCAATGGGGAGAGGGGAAAGATTTACTCGACCAACCGCGCGCGCAATATGCGATGGAGGATCTTGCCGGTCGCCGTGCGCGGCATGTCCTCCTCACGAATGAAACTCATCGAGCGCGGGCGCTTGTAAGGGGCAATGCGATCGCGGCACCACGCGATCAGTTCCTCGGAAGTTGCCGTTGCCTCATCGTGCAGAATGACGAACGCGTGCACGCGCTCGCCCCATTTCTCGTCAGGCGCGCCGACGATGGCCACATCCTTGATCATCGGGTGCGCCCCGAGCGCGGCTTCGACCTCCGACGGATAGATGTTCTCGCCGCCCGAGATGATCATATTGCTCTTGC